>Ga0302237_1000886_pt1 | contig 23492 bp, 26 predicted proteins | sample AAG_UR_Ala_MG_FD_193530 | JGI IMG/M metagenome (GOLD analysis project Ga0302237, IMG submission 193530) | Enriched activated sludge microbial communities from anaerobic digester in WTTP, New Holstein, Wisconsin, United States - AAG_UR_Ala | ecosystem: Engineered > Bioreactor > Anaerobic >... | reverse complement strand
AGAACAAGCTTGGTTGTAGGTCTATATTCATAACGGAAAAGGGTTAAATAAATATTCAGTTATCAAGGTACATTTGGCGATATCCATTATTTATTTGGAAATTCGCCGTTAATCATAGTATACGAGGGAGGATAAAAATGAAGATAACCAAGCAAATTAAAGTGATTGAATGCTCTGGGACGCCTTATGAGATTGGCCGTCAGTGGGGGGAAGGCTGTAAAGAAAGTATCCTAAAAGTTTCGGAAAACATTCACCATATCATGGCTTCGTTTTACCAAGCCTCAATGGAAGATGTCGTCTCTAATGCAATGAAGTTTTTCCCTGCGGTTCGAGAGTTTGATCCGTATCTGGTTGAAATAATGCAAGGGCAGGCGGACGCTACCGGGCTTAGTTTCGAAGAAATATTTACGCAAAAATGCTTTAATGAACTTACTTTCAGCTATAATAATATTTCAGGCTTGTGTACTTCATTTGCAGCAACAGGAAAGGCAACGCAGGGCGGGAAAACTATCCTGGGACAAAACATAGATTTCATTCCTGGGATTCCAATAGATTTATTAAAAATTCATCATGGCAATGGCCTGCAGCAATTCGTATTAAGCTTTTCAAACTCCAGTGAATTTATTTTTTCATCCGCAGGAATCGGTATGTGCGCCAATGCTACAATAGGTAATGATTTTTCATTTAATATTCCGGTAGGCTGTTACCTTCCTAGAGTGATGAGAGAGAAAAATATCCAAGATGCCGAGGCTATTCTTAAACAAGTTGCCCGTGGTCTGGGCTACTATCATTTAGCTGACATGAACGGGCATATGTTCGGTATTGAGAGTATTCATAATGATTTTGAACTTCTAAACGCGGAAAGGGATATGTTGTTGCACTCAAATCATTATCTTACGGAACGTTTCAAGGCGGTTGACACTGCACCGCAACTGCAGCCCGACAGCTACCCGCGTTTAGATAGAATTCGCAGCTTAATGAACCAGCATTACGGTCAATTAAATGTTGAAATATTCAAGAAAATCCTAGCCGATCATGACCATCATCCCAACTCAATATGCCGCCATGTTGATCCTAGTACCCCTGTTTCTTCGATAACACTGGCATCATTTATCATGATACCATCCGAAGGGGCCATATATATAGCTGTTGGAAATCCGTGCGAGTGTGAATATGCAAGGTATGAGTTTTAGAATGCGGCGACGTACACGGGATTAGGTGATTTAAAATTGTAATAAGTAGCGGGAAAATAGAACCCTAGAGCAAGGCAGCAACATAACAACTTATTTAGTGGGAATTATGATAAAATAGAAACCGACTAAAAAATTTTTGCGGGAGATGTAATGAAAGAAAAGACATACTTGTACAATCTAAATCATCCGGAATATGAAGAAACTCTTTGCGCAATTGAGGCAAGGGCTTTATTTAAGACCGTACCAAGCGAAAAGGTGTTTTTCTCGGATGTAGCAGTGAATCCATCCATAAGCCCATATATAAAAAACCGACTGGAAATCAGGCATAAGACGCTAACATTTGATGAGTTGTTATCACAGCTGGAGCAGGATAATAACACTACGACAAACTCGGTCATAAAATATTTGAAATTCATGAGCGGCGACCCTTACGCAGCCAACAGAAAGGCCCTGTATAAGGAGCTTTGCGGCAAGTTTAAAGCACCTGCAGGAGATGAATCGCCTCGATTGACTTACGGGATAACTTTTCACGAAGGTTTCTGGTATTTTGGTGAACTCCTTAATAATAACGGTTTGTGGCGTGAACACAATAATCGGCCTCATACCTACTCGAATTCTCTAAAGATTAACATGGCAAAAGTACTTATCAATATTGCAGGGCAGGGGGATGTCTCCAAGAGTGTCATCGATCCTTGTTGTGGGGCAGGCACCGTTTTGCTGGAAGGGTGCTTTGCCGGCCACAACATGACTGGTTTTGATATCAACGAAAAAATGGTGAGAAGCGCGAAGCGGAATATGGAACACTTCGGATATGCAGCTAAAGTTAATCAGCAGGCCATTCAAGATATTGCCGGGTATTATGACGCTTCAATTGTGGATTTGCCATATGGCCTATGCAGTAAGATAACACGAGCAGAGCAGAGCGATATCATTAAAAATGCCAAGAGAATCTCTGATAGGACAGTGATTGTCTCGTCAGAGGATATTACGGCCTTGATTTCTGAAGCGCAGCTCGAAGTTATTGATGCCTGCGAAGTCAAAAAAAGCGTTAACAAGAAGTTTACAAGGTTCATATGGGTTTGCGAATAGAAATACAGCATGGACTCACAGGATTCCCAGCCGCAATAGCAACAGTATACCCCAAAACCGAGCTGCAGCAATGTGTAATCCACCAAATAAGAAACACCACCAGATTTGTGTCCTACAAAGAGCTAAAACCTTTAATGGCGTATTTGAAAAGGGTCTATACAGCACCTACTGAGGATACTGCCCTTTTCGAACTTGATTTGTTTGATGAAAAATGGAGCAGCAAATATCCTAAAATAGCAATCTCATGGAAGAACAACTGGGCTAATCTAGTGAAGCTAGTATTCCTTCTCTTCCATCTATCATTTTGATTCTAAAGCCAATCCTTTTACCGTATTTTCGTATTTCTTCTGTATAGAAGCCTTTGCACCTCTCGATGGCGATACGGGAGACTATTTCTTTTACTGCGGTTGATTTCCCGCTTCCAGGCTTTCCAGTTATGAATAATTTATTTTTCATGTGATTTACCTCACAAACAAATATTCAGCATACATGCTATCACAAGCCGTACTTAGCTTAACAACAGCATAACAGAGGAGCTGCTATGATATTTATCTACCCAAAATGGAACTATTAATCTAATAATTAGGGTATACAAATATAAAATACGGTTTTCGGAGGTAAGCATGCCTAAATATGACATTAGCAGCGTCAAGAGATCAAAGGAGAAGGCCAAGGAGACATACGACAGTCTGAGCAAGTGGTACGACATTTTTTTTGACATACCAGAAAAGAAGTACAAGAATAAAGGAATTATCAATGTATCAATGCTCATGGAATAAATTTCACTGAGATGTTTTGGTGACTAATATAGAAAATCAGGAGGTAAAACAGCATGTATGATTTGTCATTTTCTGAAACATCATCTGTCCCAGCTATGAAAAACAAGCTTAAGGAAAAACTACTATCTGGCGGCAAAACCCTCGGGACTTTTTTGGAAATGGGAGGCGCCAGTACTGTAGAGTGCCTGGCAAGGGGTGGCTTTGACTATTTGATAATCGATACAGAGCACGGTCCATTTTCTGTAGAAACAGCCGCAGATTACATAAGGGTTGCGGAATACGGCGGTATAACGCCTCTTGTTCGGATTTGTGAAATAACAAGGTCAAGCGTTTTGCGCATGCTTGATGTTGGGGCAAAGGGTCTTATCGTTCCCAATATTCACACTGCGCATCAGGTTGAAGAACTTGTGCGCTTTGCAAAGTTTGCTCCGCTCGGACAAAGGGGATTTTGTCCGACCAGGGTTAGCTGCTGGGGAGCGGATGCATGGGCCTCCGATGCGAAGTCATATGTCAAACGCTGTAATGATGAAACCCTAATACTTCCACAGTGCGAAACAGCGCAGGCCTATGAGAACATAGATGAAATACTGGCGGTGGAAGGAGTGGACGGCATATTTGTGGGTCCGTGCGACTTGTCCATAGCTCTGGGCGTGCCTTTTGAATTCGATTCTCCAAAGCTTAAGAATGCCATATTGCACATACTGGATGCATGCAAAAGGGCAAACAAGCAATCCTTTATATTTGCAGGCAGCCCGGAGGCGGCGCATGAATGGTTTTCTGCAGGGTTTGACAGTGTGACATACAGCCTTGATGCGTCAATATTTGTGAAGGCCTGCAGAGAAGCAGTTTCTGAATGCAAAAGATTGTAGCGTTTCGGAGTGTGGAAAGGGCCAGCTTTATGTGCTTAAGTTGAAGGACGCAGAATAGACTATTATATGTCGAACTTGGGCGAGTAAGAGTAGTCAATAGGTACACTAATATGGCATACTATTTATGTAATATACATCTGATTACAAAATGCAAAAGGGAGTTGTTTATATGGAAGGATTTCGTCTTTCGAGTATAAGTATACCGGACATAAATATTGAAAAATGCTACTTCAATCCTGGGTGTGCGCTGAGCATATACAAGCCTGAATCGGAGAACAAGGTTCTTGAAATTCTACACAAATATTTTGGTGCGGTGCAGTTACATAAAATTTGCTGCCACCATGACCCGAAACTGCCAAGCGGTTCGACAATTATAAATAACTGTGCAGGCTGTGACAGGCGATTCCGATCGATGTATGACGGAGTAAATACCATTTCAATATGGGAGGTATTAGACTCAATAGATAATCTACCTCTGCCTGACCACACGGGTTTGACGCTTTCAGTACATGATTCTTGTTCATATCGCCCAAAGCCGCAGGTTCATGCGGCTGTTAGGAGTCTGCTTAAGAAAATGAACATAAAAATTATCGAATCGCAGTTTAGCGGAACAAAATCTATATGCTGCGGGGACAATTTTTATCCTAAACTGCCGGTAGAGAAAGTCAATGAGTTTCAAAAAATGAGAGCAGCTCAAATGCCATGCCAGGATGTTGCGGTTTATTGTGTTTCCTGCATAAAATCAATGACAATCGGCGGAAAAAAAGCACATCACATGGTTGACCTGCTTTTGAATGAGCCAACTGATCCGCAGGACACGAATCTAGAAACTTATCACGATGCTTTGCAAAATTATATTGACCAGCATTAGGGCTGTGCACATTAGCTTTTAGTGTTTACACAAAATTAGCAGCATAGCCCAAAATTTCATAATCTCATAAAAGAAAGGCTGAGAAGACTCAATCTTACATTAATAATTTTTCTTTTCAAGTTTTTCATCCAGAATTCTTTGAAATGGAGTTTTTTCTTCTTTATCTGCAACAGCGGAATATTTTCTTGGATTTCGGTTGAAACGGCTATTGTCCATGTTGTTATTTGACATATATGCATTGCCTATTTTGATTAGAAATTCTACGTTCATTACTGTTCATCTCCCTGATATCGTTTCATCTCCTTTTGGAGATATATGCATAGAATACGTTTTTGCTGAAAAATTTATGTCCTTTTTTTAACTTTGCACTAGTATTTTGCCGTGAATTTGAACGATGAGATGAATAGAAAAGGCCGCTGCATATGATAGCTGCAGCGGCCTTTTTGATATTTTTGTTTTCTTAATGAATGATTTGCGCCAATAGTGCCAAGTTCGGTTATTTTTTCAAAACATCTTTCATTCTAGTGTATTCCTCTTCGCTGATTTCACCTCTGGCAAATCTTTTATCAAGGATATCCTCAGGTTTTTCTACAGGGAGCTCCTGGAGATTCTTGCCTGCTCCCAATTGGTATACAACATATATAATGAGCCCAATGAGCAACAACGGTACTAGCATCATAAAAAATCCCCATCCTTCCATAAATCTATAATAGTTATGATACATCATAAAGAACCCTCCCTTCGCTAATTATCATGATGAGAGATTACTTCAATGAGTTTTCCATGCCAATCATGGAACCACACATCGCCTGTATAGTAGTTCACGCTCAGCATTCCAGTTGTTTGCTCTCCCTTGTTAATATGCAGAGTATAGTAGCCGTAGAACTCATGGCCTTCATCTGTAACAGTCAAATCCTTGTCGATATATTTTTTTACATATTCATCAGCCAGCTTAACTGCAGTTGCAAGATCTATCTGCTTTGAAAGCTCATCATTTCTATAGTATCCAGAGTATTCGTTGAAAAACGAGGGGTCCATCATATGACGACCCATATAGTTTCCTCTGCCATGCATGCCGTACTTTTCATTCCACATCATGTTTGGACCATGCTCAGGATAAATCACTCCATTGTAGGGATTTACAAGAAGCTCCATAGCTCCTTTGCCTGTAGCAGTTTCTTCAACTGAAACATAGTAGTCGCTGTCTTCATATACGAAAATATCTGCAATTTGAAGCTCTTCATCAAAGTCGTCTATATATCGGTTTACTTCTCTTTCGATTTCATCAATGTTCATGAGCGAGTCAGAGTCACTTTGATATCCAGAATACCATCTGGGCCACATAACCGTTCTGAAAGGACCTTTATAAAACGTCATAAATGAGTAATATGAAAATGCAGCCAAAAGCATCGTCAAAATGACTAGGGCACTTATCCAGACTTTTTTGTTGTTTTTCAAAGCATTCACCCTCCTTATATGTTGATATAAAATATATACCCTATTATAATAGGATTCAAAATATTCATATTAATTTAGATTGTTTTTGTGGGATCGGTGGGATGATTGACGTTCGGGCATAAAAAAAGCCAATCGCCATCCAGGTTGAAACTGATACAAAGAGGGGGTATGCGTTATAAGGGCGAATTTGGAAACAAAATTGCAATAAATATTAGTGATTGTATAGTTCACAAGTACTGTTACATATTGGTGTAACTACTTTTGTGATTAAATATAAAAAATTTCAATATAAACCGAGACACCTATAGATATAATCAATTTGATATATATCACAAATGTTGTTAAGCTTGATAGGGTGTTACATACTTTATGAGGAGGTTAGATAATGAAGAAAAGAATTTTTGCCTTATTGCTTGCGTTTACGTTGATAGTCAGCGTGTTCACTGGATGCAAACAGGCTGAGGAGAAATCGGAAGCCAATGCGGGAAATGATACAAAGGTTGAAGCTGTTGATGTGAAGAAGGTATTTGTAACTCCGGAATGGATTAAAAGTGTCATTGACGGGGAGCAGCCAGAGTCAAAGAAATATGTGATTTTGGAAGCTTCTTGGGGAGCAGCTGCAGATAGCCCAGACTACAATACTGGACACATACCAGGCGCTGTGCATGTGGATATTGCAAGCATAGAGGGAGAGCCATATTGGAACTTGAAATCTCCAGAAGAAGTGGAAAAAGCAATGCTTGAGATGGGTGTTACAAAGGATACGACTGTCATTCTTTACGGAGCCGATGTTTCGGGTACTGCAAGAGTTGCATACGCATATCTTTGGGCAGGCGTTGACAATGTTAAGGTTCTAGACGGCGGTCTTAATGCGTGGACAAAAGCAGGCCTTGAATTGGAAAAAACAGCAAATGCTGCTTCGCCTGCGACGGAATTTGGCGCTAAGGTGCCAGTGCATCCAGAATACTGGGTGTCAATTGATGACGTTCAAAAGAAACTTAATGAAGATTCAAATTTCCGTCTTGTAAGTATCCGTTCGTATAAAGAATTCAACGGTGAAACTAGCGGGTATTCTTATATTGACAAAGCAGGGGAGCCAAAAGGTGCTGTTTGGGGCAAAGCCGGCAGTGATCCATATCACATGGAAGATTATACGCATGAAGACGGTACCTATATAACAATGGATGAATTGAAAGAGCTTTGGAAAGATGTTGAGTTCACTCTGGACAACGATCTTGCATTCTACTGCGGTACAGGCTGGCGTGCATCAATTCCATTTTTAATTATGTATGAAAATGGATATACTAATATCAGCATGTACGATGGTGGATGGTTCCAGTGGCAAATGAACAATGATCTTCCAGTTCAGGTGGGAGATCCAAAGACTGGCAACGTAGTCTACACAACAGTAGGTGAACTTTCGAATGATAAGGCTGCAAAATAAAAGCGGCTTGATATGCATGTTTGTGTGCGGCATACTAGAGGTCATGGCAATAATTGGGGCTTATGCGGCTAATTATTTCACCAGAACGCGACTGGGGATGCTGCGCCATATGGTCTATCTTAACGGCAAATGGGAGAAAATGCTGCCGATTGCGACAGTAAAGTGGATTGCGCTATTCATAGTCTTTGCCCTTGTAATTATTTCATGCTTACAATATAGTAAGCGAAAGAGGCGATTTAAGGCTGACGCTGCAGTAACACTGCTGACAATTGCAATAAGCGGATGGACAGTATACTTTTTGCTTTTTTATAATACGGAAATGAACCGTGCTTATTACATTCTAAGCCTTTGTTTGGTGCTGGCAACTGTACTTCAGAACGCTTTGCATTACTGCTTTTTCTCAGCGCAATCAAGGAACTAGTTTAGTACGGATAAGTTAATATATAACCTGATTATTACAGACGGCCGGGAGTAATCCCGGCCGTTTTTCACTTTGAAGGAGTTGGCAGCTCAGGAATCGTCTCATATACCCGACGATTATTTTAATTATTTTCTAGGCTTGTCTGCAACCATCGCCTGCAGCTCAGCCATCTGCTTCGGTCCTATGTGCAGGCGGCATTCGGCAATGTCATCCATTGTAACATCATCAAGCGGTATGCTAGATAGCCTGCCTTGCGGGTTGTGCTCAAGCTGCTCGTAATAAACCAGCGGTTTGAGTTCATTTTCAAGGGCGTCAAAGTCAACGTCCACTTTCTTTGGCTCGCTGTAATTCCATTTTGACTCGAGTCTGTCGTAGTAGACGTCTTGTACTATGTTGCTTACTTTTAAACGGCAATATATTCGCGGAACAGATACGCGGTAGTCATGGGCTGATATAATGACTTGCATGCTTCCCCACCTCATTTATAATCTCGCTCTAAAACATACTTGAAACTCACAGCAGCACTCCTTGATTATTACTATAAACCTATGTACAAACGGGATTTTAATTTAAGAGCGAATAGGTTGATAAGCAATAAAGTAGCATTTAGTGGGTAAATCTATATTTCATAGATATACCCATTTTTATTTCCTTTGAAGTAGTTTTTTTAATTATTGTCGGATTGTATGATAGCTGATAGACTCCTTGCTGTTAAAGGTATTTGCCATTGGCCATGCATTAAATAAGTATTGCAGGGCATTAATAATATTATTTCTGCCGGTTGAGAAATATATGGCGCTTGCGGAGAATACGGGCTTTTTTAAGGCGGATGAGATATACATACTAAAGGAGGTTGTGCTAGACTATCAAAAATCACCAAATGAGGACTACTATTTGCTCGAGGAATGGGAAGGCGAGATATTTGCGGGATTCATCCCGAATTTCTATACTGATGGTGACGGCCTTCAAACATACTATAAGGCAATTTGCCGCAAGTGAAAGACAGCAAATAGCAAATAAAGCAAAAGTATTTTTCAGCTGAAAATATGAAACAAACATAATTGTGTTTATTGTGTCTGGTTTTTAAGGATGAGGTAAAACAAAAGGTATCTGGGTATAAGAGTTATAAATCAATGTTCAAGTTGTGACTGATACGAAATGGGGGTATGCAATGTGGAAATGAATTATGAAATAAGAACAGAAAAGTCATTTGATGAGGCCACAAAGTCAATAAAGGAGCAGTTGGAGAAATGTAAGTTTGGAGTTTTGTGGGAGTTGGACTTCAGGGAGAAACTTGCAGAAAAAGGATTTGAATTAGACCGTGACATCAAAATATTGGAAGTGTGCAATCCTGAAAAAGCAAAAAATGTTCTTGAGAAGAATATTGGGGCTGCATATTTTCTGCCGTGCAAAATAGTGATATACGGAAAAGGCGATGGCATATATATAGGTATGGTGCGCCCCGAAAAAATCATCGACTTGCTGGGGGATGAGAACCTATATGCCATTGCAAAGGATATTGAATCTGAATTAAAAAGAGCTATTCAGGATGCCTCAAGATAGGAGTTAAATTAATAAGAGATTTTATTATTTGGTTAAAGCTAATGGGATTAGATGCCAACATATTAATTGTGTTGGTTTTTAATCCCATTGATGCGTTTGTATAGCGGACGCAGATTATGAATTCGTGAAAGATGGATGCATATATATTTTAGCCATGTGGCTTTTATATTTTACCATCAACTATACCGAAAATGTAGATTATCGGTCCAGTTAATGCTAGAATAATATAATAGCGCAGCCAGCGATGCGGAATAGTGGTGCTGAAGATTTGATTATCAAAAAAACGACGCATTTAAATCGATTTTAAGGCGCTTTAATCGACATGCGCAACTAATTATATTATGACAAAAGATGTCTGGCCATTTGGCGAAAGGAGGGGCTAATGAAAGGATTCAGAATATCAGACAAAAACCGGAGTGATATTCCGGAGAATATACTCATTGAACGGGCGCTTCTCAAAGAAAAGCTTGACCTCATAAAGGCTGAATCTCCCCAGCTGCTAAAAAAGTATATAAATCATCTCTACAGGAACGAGAGCGCAAGGAGCGTCAACATAAATACAGCCATAAAATATGCACGCGAGGTGCAGGCTTTTCTGACAGACATGCTTGAAAGAAATGTTATAGACAAGGACGATATCGTTCATATTGATGCGAAAGACATGGAGGACATATATTCAGAAGACATACAAGATTACATAGATTCTTGCGGCAGTTATGTTCAGCATGCAAAAGACGGAGGAAAGGTGATATTTACCAACAGCACAAAAACTCTATCCCTCAAGCAGACCTGCATAAAAAGCTTTTTCACATGGCTTTACAAGAATAATTATGTCGAAAAGAATGAGACGGAGAAACTCAGAAAAATACTCTCTGGAGATTCGCCGTCTGTGCTGACACTTTCAGACGAGGAGGTAAAAGCGGCGCTGGAGCTTGCCAGCACTGGGGAGTGCTGTGTTTACGGAAGGCAAGTGCTGCTTTCCAGAAAGGAGCTTGAGAATCACAGCGCAACGAGATTAAGAGACATTGCCATACTTTCCATGTTCATATACCATGGGCTTAGAATATCGGAGCTCCAACATCTAAACCTTTCATCGCTCAACTTTGAAAAGGGCTATTTTGAGATATTCAGGAAGAGAAACAAGAAGAAGATGATGTATTTTTCAAGGCGTACAGTGACAGCTCTTCAGAACTACATGGAGAATGAAAGACCCAAAGAGAATATAAAACCCGGCAGCGAAGACGCACTCTTTCTCAGTTCTTCGCGTAATGGAAAGAGCCATACAAGACTCAGCGTAGAACAGATCCGTAAGCTGGTGAAAAAATACGCCTGCAGAGTTTCCATGAATCCAAAAATATCCCCACACAAGCTTAGAGCCACATTTGCAACCAAGTCCCTGGAGATAACAGGCAACATCTTTACAGTGCAGCAAATACTAGATCACAGCTCAACGGCCACAACACAAAAATATCTCAGGGATAATGAAAGGGCAAAAAGAGAAGTTTCTGAACTTATAAATTACGAATAGAGCAAAACTGTAATAAAGTTATGTAAACAAGTGCCTGAGTTTTGCAGGGTAGACAGGCGATATGTGACAATGTTTAATTTCAGTAAAAAGGCCGCCACTGCATTATATGCAGTAGCGGCCTTTATATTCTATTATGATATTATCTTAGTACCAGTACTGGTACAGTTGCATGGTGCACTATTTTGTTAGTAACTGATCCAACTAGGAATCTCTTAGCAGCGCCCATACCATGAGTAGCAATAACTATGAAGTCACAGCCTTGTTCTTCGCATACATCGAGTATTTTGGAAGCGGCATCTCCTGTTGCAGTTACATAATTAACAGTAAGACTTGAACCCTCGAATAGTTTCTTGTCTTCTTCTATAAGCTCTGCAGCTATTCTCTTCATCTTGTTCTCTGCAGTTTCTTCAAGGTCCTTACGAGAGTAATACATGTCCATAAAGTCAGGCTCACCCACACGAAGCACAACTACTTCAGCACCAAATTTTTCTGCCATTTCCTTAGCCACACCAGCTGCAGCCTTGCTGTATTCAGATCCATCTACAGGTAAAAGTATCTTTTTCATAATTATTCCCCCCTTATTATTTTTATTTATATACCTAAAAAAACGTATGCCTAAACATTTTAAGTGATATTATTAATAATATAATGAAAGCCATATTGTGTTTGTAAAGAAAATAGCAGATTTGCACTTGTTTTTGGATACAAAAATGGTAAATGCATTTAAAATAGGAGGAATTTAAGATGGCAAAGCTTGCTATAGAGCACGTAAAGGGAAATACATACATGATCTCTTCTCCGGCGAATATTGGAATATATGTACAAGGCGACAATGCCATACTTATTGACAGCGGGAATGACAAGGAGTCGGGAAGACAGATACTAAGGCTTATAGAAGGGCAGGGGTGGAGCCTGAAATTGATAGTAAACACACATTCCAACGCCGATCATATTGGCGGCAATGCCTTTCTGCAGGAGAGAACCGGATGCGATATTGCAGCTACAGCACTCGAGGCCGCCTTTATAGCCAATCCTTTGCTTGAGCCGGCCTTCCTGTTTGGCGGCTATCCGGACAATGAAATGAGGAATAAGTTCTTGATGGCAAAGCCTTCGAGGGTTACACGCATAATAAGTCCAGAAGGGGACATACTCGATACCCAGTTAAAGGCAGTAAGCCTTCCGGGACATTATATGGACATGATAGGAGTCATCACTCCAGATGGGGTTGCATTTCTGGCTGACAGCCTCTTTTCTAAGGAAATACTGGAGAAGTACCACCTGACATATCTGTATGACATAAAGGCGCAGCTTGAAACGCTTAGCAGTTTAAGGAGCCTCCGTGCCGACATATATGTGCCCAGCCATGCAAATCCCTGCAATGATATAGGGCCACTTATTGACGTGAACGAGGCTAAGATAAAAAATATAGCGCAAGTCATACTTGAGCTGTGCTCTTCGCCTTTGACGCTGGACGATGTTCTAACAGGTCTATGCAAAAAATATGGCATAGCTATGAATGCCACACAGTACCTTCTGCTGTCAAACACAGTAAAGTCTTATCTGTCATACCTAAAAACAGAGGGCCGGGCAGCATATGAATTCATCAACGGGAGGATGATCTGGAAAAAACAGCTTTAAATCAAAAATCCCCGCCGGCAAGCTCAATATGCGAGCGTGAGGCGAGGATGTGGATTTAGAACATTTTTTTTCGTGCCATTATCATTCCAAAAATTATTGACAGACATAAAGAAATGAAAATTACAATTGAAAAAGCATACGGGTTTTGCGCGAACGGAACCTTTACGTTCATACCGAAAAAACTGGCTACCATTGTCGGAATAGCCATAACAATCGTAACAGATGTGAGGAATTTCATCACTATGTTGAGATTGTTTGATATTACTGAGGCAAAGGCGTCCATCATGCCGCTTAGTATGTTGCTGTATATGCTGGCCATTTCTATGGCCTGCTTGTTTTCGATTATTACGTCCTCGAGGAGCTCCTTGTCCTCGGGGTATTTTTTTATGCTGTCGTGCCTCAGCATCTTTTCCATTACTATCTCATTCGCCCTGAGTGAGGTAGTAAAGTATACAAGGCTTTTCTCAAGGTTGAGAAGCTGGATCAGCTCCTTGTTCTTCATCGACTTGTGAAGCTCACGCTCAATGTCATTGCTTTTTCTGTCTATGCGCCTTAGGTAGTTAAGATAAAGCGCTGAAGTCTTGTAGAATATCTGGAATGCGAAACGCGTCTTCATGAAGGTGTGAAAGCCCTTTATTCTGCCGTTTTCAAATATAGACATTACAGCCGAATCCTTAATGCAGACTGTTATTATGAAATCCTTGCCCATTATTATGCCCAGAGGAATTGTTATGTAGTAGTTGGGCACATCTTCTTTCTCCAAGACGGGGATGTCTATTATTACCAGCGTATAATTGTCTTCGACCTCAATACGAGCTCTTTCTTCTTCATCCAATGCAGCCCCTATATGGGCAGCATCTATATCAAATTTCTGGGCCACCTGTGCTATGTCTGATTGTGATGGATTCACAAGATTGATCCACATGTCCTTTTCGCTTGCGGCAATATCCTCAATGCGCACCAGCTTGTCATCTATTGTCTTAAAAGCTCTTATCATTCATACCGCTCCTTTTTTATAGACTAAATACACCCCATTATCCGGGTTCGAGTTTATAGTCTGCAAAAAAAGCTCGGCTAATTGGCTCCGGAAAGGGGAGAGTGTATTATATTCTTTTTAATTGCATATAATCGAACCGTTTCGGGGTCCATGGTCTCGCCTTCCTTTCAAATAGTCAATTATAAAAATAAAAAGGCTTCCACAATAAGTGAAAGCCTGCATACACAAGCATACCCTTACACTATCTTTGTAGTCCAGTTTTCACAGTTCCAAACCTCTGTAACTACATCCCTGTAGAACTCAGGTTCGTGACATATTAGGAGGATGCTTCCTTTGTATTCCTTCAGGGCCCTTTTTAGCTCGTCCTTGGCTTCTACGTCCAGGTGGTTTGTAGGCTCGTCAAGCACGAGCAGGTTAGTCTGGTTGTTCAGAAGCTTGCAGAGCCTTACCTTGGCTTGTTCTCCGCCGCTAAGCACCATAATCTTGCTTTCGATGTGCTTGGTCGTAAGTCCGCATTTGGCAAGCGCCGCACGAACCTCATACTGCGTGTAGCCGGGGAATTCCTGCCATATTTCCTCTATGCATGTGTTTCCCATGTTGCCTTTGAACTCCTGCTCGAAATATCCTATGTGGAGGGATTCTCCAAGCCTTGCTTCCCCGGAAATCGGCTTGGTATTTCCTAGTATGCTATTAATAAGCGTGGTCTTTCCAAGGCCGTTTGCTCCCACAAGAGCAATCTTTTGTCCTCTTTCCATTCTGAGATCAAGAGGCTTTGATAGCGGCGTGTCATATCCTATTACCAACTCGCCCGTCTCGAAAACCATCTTACCCGATGTCTTTGCTGACATAAAGTTGAACACAGGCTTTGGCTTTTCTCTTGCAAGCTCAATCTTGTCCATCTTGTCGAGCTTCTTCTGCCTTGACATTGCCATGTTCCTTGTAGAAACTCTTGCCTTGTTCCTGGCTATGAAGTCTTCAAGCTCGGCTATCTCTTGTTGCTGCCTCTTGTATGCAGATTCAACCTGCTGCTTTTTAGCCTCGTAAACCTTCATATATTCGTCATAATTTCCAACGTAGCGGTTGAGCTCCTGGTTTTCCATATGGTAAATCAGGTTTATTACGCTGTTGAGGAAAGGTATGTCGTGAGATATAAGCAGAAATGCATTCTCATAGTTTTGAAGGTACATCTTCAGCCATTCTATGTGCTGCTCGTCCAGATGGTTGGTAGGCTCGTCAAGTAGCAGAATATCAGGCTTTTCAAGAAGCAGCTTGGCAAGCAGTATCTTAGTCCTTTGTCCGCCGCTCAGATTCTGAACCTCGTTGTCGAGACCTATGTCAGAAAGTCCAAGACCCCTTGCTACCTCTTCCACCTTTGCATCTATAACATAAAAATCATTGTTTGTCAGTATGTCCTGTATTGTCCCCATGTCCTCGAGCATTATCTCGAGCTCCTCAGGGGAGGCGTCCGCCATTTTTTCGCAGATGCAGTTCATCTCTTCTTCCATATCAAAGAGATATTTGAAAGCGCTCTTAAGTACGTCGCGCATTGTCATGCCAGGCTCAAGCACCGAGTGCTGGTCCATATAACCGACCCTTACACGCTTTGACCATTCTATCTGGCCATCGTCTGGCTCCAGCTTGCCTGTTATGATGTTCATGAATGTCGACTTTCCTTCGCCGTTTGCTCCTATAAGGCCTATGTGTTCGCCTTTTAGCAGTCGGAATGAAACATCGTTGAATATGGCTCTGTCACCGAAACCGTGGCTTAGATTTTTAACTACTAGAATGCTCATTAAAAAAACTCCTTTTCATTATTCCAATATATATTGTAAGTACAAATTCAAAGTCGAGTTGACCATAATTTGATTATGTCGTGTCGGTGTTGAAATGAAACACCCAAAAAACATTATATTATAAGTAAGTATTAATTTAAAGGGAATATTTATTTAATTAAAGATTTTTCAACGCATTCATTTTACTTTGAAAGCTTTAATTCTGTATTTTGAAAAACCCTGGAAGAAAATCAATATAATACAGAGTCTCAAAATACATCAAAACTTTCAATAAAATTCAAATAATAACTATAACCATCCGAGTTAATGGGACTGTAGTCCTATATTGTTTTTGCTGTTTTAGTGCTAAGGTATGTTAATATAGGTGGATTGTATTTATCAAAATAACAATATATTAAGGAGGAATGTATCAGTGGTAAAATCACGCAAAAACAATGTTAATCGTATAAGAGGCAGCATTAATGCCAGCATAAAAAATAAACTCATAGCAATTATTCTTATTGCCATAGTTGCCCAGCTGAGCGTATTTGGATTCTTTTCGTACAGGGCAGCTTTCAACCTGCTTAATGACAAGCTTGCTGTAACTACTCAACAAACTATAAACGAAACTGAAAAGTATGTCGACCAGTTTCTAACAGTTTTCGAGGTGCAGCTTGGCAGCCTAGTTGAGAATTCGGCAATACAAAGCTTCGAGCCTGCAGCAGGAAACGAGGCCATACTTAGTTTGCAGGAGAGCAACTCTAATCTGTTGGCTACATACTTTGGTGAGGCGAATAAGCAGATGCACATATATCCGGAACAGGATCTTGGAGACTACGATCCGACTTCGAGGCCATGGTACAAGGATGCCGTTGCAAATCCCGACAAAATGGTCTGGACAGCACCGTACGACGATGCATTCACAGGCAAGAAGATAGTAACCCTTGCAAAAGCAGTTAAAAACAATTCGGGCGAGATAGTTGGCGTAGCCGGCATGGACATCGACCTTTCGGTAATATCTGATGCGATAATCGGCACAAAGATAGGCAGGGAAGGCTATGTGACCCTGTCAGATGCAAGCGGTATGACAATGGCCCACAAGAATGCGGAGCTTGTAGGAAAGCAGTCATTGGCGGAAGCTGGCATCTGGGATGAGATAAGCTCTGGCAAAACAGGTTTTATGGAGTATGAATTTGCAGGGCAAAACAAGTTCATGACATTCGCCACAAACGAAAGAACAGGCTGGAAGCTTGTAGCTGCAATGGAGGAAGCTGAGCTTATTGCAGACACTAATATTCTGAAAAAATCGGCAATGACAAGTGTGGCCGTAGGTTCAATCCTCGCAGTTATAATAGCCCTGTATATAGCCAGGATTATAGCAGTGCCGCTAAACAAGGGTGTATCGTATATTAAGACTATAGCTGATGGTGATTTCACTGATGAAGTGGAAGACTCATACCTCAAAAGAGGCGACGAATTCGGCGAGCTGGCCAAGGCTGTGGGCATGCTCCAGATGAATCTGCGCGAGCTTCTTAGCAATGTCAAGCATTCGGCCATGACAGTGAGTGAATCAGCCGCAACACTATCTGATATATCAAACCAGTCAGCCGAAGCGGCAGACTCTGTTGCCAAGACAATAGAGGAAATTTCAAGAGGAGCGGAGTCTCAGGCTGCTGATACGCTAAAAGGTTCAAGAAAAGTAGATGAGCTTTCTGCTATAATAGACAAGGTTTCAAACGAGTCAAACAGCATCAAGTCGGCCTCAGAAGGTGCAAATGAGCTTACAAAAAAAGGTTTTGAAATCGTAGGAATGCTGGATCAGAAGAGCCTTGAAAGCAAGACTTCAACTGAAGAGGTAAATGAGATAGTTGCTGACGTTGCAAAAAATGCCAACGGAATAGGCATGATAGTAGAAACTATAACAGCAATATCTTCACAGACTAACCTGCTGGCTCTGAATGCAAACATAGAGGCAGCAAGAGCAGGCGAGCACGGAAAAGGCTTTGCGGTAGTCGCTGAAGAAGTCAGAAAGCTAGCGGAGGAATCATCCAAGTCTGCGGAGAAGATAAAGGAAATAATTGAGGTCATTCAAAGCAAGACTGCGCTAGCAGTAGATGCAATGGAAAAAGCATACACTGTTGTGGAGGAGCAGTCTGAGGCAGTTAAGCAGACTAATTCTATATTCACTGAGATATCGCAGGCAATAGATGTACTCAGCATTAATGCCAATGAGATTAAGCAGAATAGCGGCAACATGATAGGCGCAAAGGACGAGATAGTGTTTGTGGTCAACAACATAGCTTCTGCTGCCGAGGAGTCATCAGCTGCCACTGAAGAAGTGTCAGCTGCTACCGAGGAACAGCTTGCTTCAATGCAGGAACTGTCAAGCCATTCGAGCAATCTTGAAAACCTTTCGCAAGAGCTGCTTAATGCAGTAGAGAAATTCAAGATATAAAAGTCGCAGGATTCTTTCGCTAAATAATATACAATTTAAATAATAGGGTATGTTTCAGATTTTGTGTAAACTCTAAAAACTGATGCAGTTTTATTGTATAAGTTAAGGGATAGGTGCTTAAGACAAGCGACTATCCCTTAATTGCTTAATATGTGTTTATCTATCCTTTGAAATCTATGTCAATGTGAGTTCCGTCACAGAACGGCTTATTCTTAGCTTTTCCGCATCTGCAAAGGGTATAGTGCTCGCTTGCTTCAGGCACCGAACCTGCATCATCCACAAGCTCAATTCCGCCCTGTATCTTATATGGGCCATTCTTTTGAACAATTATTTTTGGCGGTCTTTCGAGATTCTGGTAGCGTCTGCTGCCAATTGTGTAGCTAAGGGCTCCTGATGGACACCCTTCGATTGTTTCGATCATTTCCTTAACACTGGCACCGTTAGGATCTATCCAGGGCAGCTCAACAGACTTGAAAACTCTCGGAAGGCTCCTTGTACAGTTGCCATCATGGGCGCATACTCTCCTATTGTCATTTATTGTTATGTCCTTCCCATCATAGTTCTTTGTTTTTCCGGGCTTTAGGCCTTCCTCCTTCGATCCGTCAAATCCTATTTTTGAATGTGTCCCGTCGCAATAAGGCTTGTGAGACGAACCTCCGCACCTGCAAAGAGCGGTAACATTTTTCATCTTGAATTTGGCGCCATCACTAGATTCTATTTCTTCCATTCCCACAACCAGATAGGGATTGTACCTAGTTAAGACGACAGCCGGCTTTTTCTCTTTATTTTCTAACATTCAGATCCCTCCACCTGTTTTATAAAAATAGAATACCCAAAATACAAAATGATAAGCACTTCCTCAAGCACTCGTTATTAATTGTTAAAGCACCTATATATGTTACTTGTGTTGTAAAAAATGACTCTATGGTTTAATATAATTAGTATAAAAACAAAGCGGAGGGGTATGGAATGAATAAAAAAATTGGTTTTATTGGCTCGGGGAACATGGGCGGTGCAATTATTGGCGGCATAATAAAGGCTGGACTTGTTGATCCTTGTGACGTATTTGTTTCGGACATGAGCGCAGACAAGCTTGATGAGATTTCTGCCAAATATGGCGTTCAGACTACTACCGACAACAGGGTAGTTGCAGAAAATGCTGATATCATAGTGGCGGCTGTAAAGCCCAACATATACAGTGTTGTCCTCGAAGGAATAAAGGATATAATAGACGATAGCAAGGTCATTGTTACGATTGCTGCAGGAAAGACACTTTCAGATATCGAAAGTGTAGTCGGCAGCGACAAAAAAGTTGTAAGAACAATGCCAAACACTCCGGCTCTTGTTGCTGAGGGGATGACTGCTGTATGTCCAAACGCTAATGTTACAAAGCAGGAGCTCTCTAATGTAATGCTGATGCTTCAAAGCTTTGGAAAAGCCGAAATAATGCCCGAGGGACTCATTGACGCAGTTACAGGCATAAGCGGTTCTTCGCCTGCTTATGTTTTCATGTTCATAGAGGCTATGGCTGATGCAGCGGTAATGTACGGGATGCCAAGGGACAAGGCGTATCTGTTTGCGTCGCAAGCGGTTCTTGGGTCTGCAAAGATGGTGATGGAATCAGGCAGGCACCCTGGCGAGCTAAAGGACATGGTGTGCTCTCCTGGAGGCACAACAATAGAGGCTGTAGCGGAGCTTGAAAAAACAGGGCTTAGAGCATCAGTCATATCAGGTGTCAAAGCCTGCATAGAAAAATCAATCAGCATGACAAATAAAAAATAACAATAGTCATATGTGGCATGCAAAACACGCTCATTGAACAGTGAACTTAAGATATTAAATAAAATCAAGGGAGAGGCTCTGAACAATAAAATTATCAGATCTGCTCCCTTGATGTATTTTCACTATATTTCAAGTGTCCAGCCTTCAGGCGCTTTTATTTCTCCGTATTGCATTTGAAGAAGAAGCTTGTTTAGCTCTCTTGTCACAGGACCGGCCCCGTTTTTATTGCCATATTCGTATATCCTATCGCCGTATGATATGCTTAAAACAGGAGATATTCCGGTCGCTGTGCCGCAGACTATTGCTTCAGAAAAATCACCTAATGAATCAGCCGGTATTTGTCTAATTTCCACGTCCATGTCCAAAAACTCTTTAGCTATATGAATGATCGAGCTTGTTGTTATGCCGGGCAGTATGGATTCCGATTTTGGAGCGACAAGCTTTCCATCCTTTGTTATTGCGAGAAAATTCGAGCATCCTGTCTCTTCTATGTGCGTATGTGTTCTGGAATCGAGATACAGGCAATCCGTAAATCCGGCGTCAGACGAGATTCGATGCGGCATAAGGCTTGCAGCGTAATTACCGCCAACCTTGACTGAACCTGTGCCTGCCGGAGCGACCCGGTCATATTCGGAAATTACAAGCCGTGCATGACCAAAACCGCCCTTGAAATCCTTGAGGTAGGGGCCCGAAAGACCGCAGAATAACCTGAACATATATTCCTCCGATGGGCCAACGCCTAGCCTGCCTCCAGTTCCAATAACCATAGGACGAAGATACAAGGCTCCTCCTGAGCTATGGGGCGGTACATACTTTTCGTTTGCCTTGGCTACCTGCCTGCATGCGGAGATGAACATTTCCTCGGGTATTTCCGGCATAAGGAGTCTTCTGCAACTACTGTTAATTCGGCTGGCATGCTGATGCGGCCTAAACAGAAGCAGTGACTTATCCTTAGCACGAACAACCTTCAGCCCTTCGAAGCATTCCTGAGCATAGTGAAGGGAAGTAGCAGCTTCGCATATTTCAATTGTATTGTCACTAACGAGATTGCCAAAATCCCATTGCCCGTCTTTCCAGGCTGCAACGTATCTATAATCCATCTTCCTATATTTGAATCCTGCCTTCTTCTTATGAGCAAGCTGACCTGCAACGTATATCGCAGATCTTAGATAATTGAAACCAGGTCTTTTCAAAAGCATATTCGATTGTGTACCCATAATGGCATCCCCTCTGAGCATTTTTTAAATGACTTACTTGACTAAATACCACAATCTTATCCTTGTTACTCAAAACTTTCATTGCAGTTCATAAAGAAACATGAAAAAAGGACCCTTTTTCTTTTAATTCAGCTTCTGTATAAACTGAAATTAAAAGATGAGTCCTTTTTTCGGTGACAAATTCTCAACTATCATATTGGGAATCTGCTCCTTTCTGGATATTTCTATCCATTTATTTTAAAATTAAATACTTTATTTTCTCATAAGAATCGAGGTGCCTGGATATTATTTTTAAAGATATTTTTACGGTCGGCCATCATCCAACTTGTGAATCAAGAGATGATGACTGATTTCATATCTGTAAAAATAAATCGTTGATTGTTATGAGAGAAATATCATATTTAATTTGTATTTAATATATACCCGCCAATTTTCGATTTTAAACACATATTATAATATTATTATAATATTATAATAATATTATAATAATATTATCGCGATTTATTTTGCGTTATGACGAGACCTGCACCGATGCGACTTTATGATTAAACGCATGTGCTTTTTTCATGGGGCTTGCGCTCTATTTGCATTTGAAAAGCAATTTAAATATTTATAAGCTTTTATGCAGAGGTATAATATAAGCATGAGGCATATGCTATTTGGTTTTGGAGGTGTAGATATGATGAGAAGAGTATGCAAAAGCTGCGGAACCCTGCTTGGCGCTGAAAATGAAACCTCGATATGCGATGCGTGCATAGAGAAGGATGTGAGGGAGTATACGATTGTAAAGGAATATATCGTTTCGCACCGTGGAGCATCGATGGCTGATATATACCTACAGACAAAGATTCCTCCAAGCACTATCAGAAGATTCATAAGTGATAAAAGGATTGAACTTGTTTTGTAAAAAAATAATGACTGCAGTTAGTCCATAAAGACAAGCTGCAGTTTTTTTATTATGAATAAAGTCAGGTTAGTTGCCGGCAACCGAAAAAACATATGCATGTAAGTGACGGATATTGTCAATAGAAATTATCTATAATGGATTGCTCGTCCATAATATTGCTCTATTCAGGCCGTGGATGGTTTTTTCTTACAAATAACCGGGTATATATTCAGCATATTTTTAAATTAATATTTTAATACCGGCTTAATGTGCGAGGAGGTGTCGGCATGGACTTAAAAAAAATGAAACTCAGCTATAAATTAGCAGCAAATAAATTGAAATCAAAGATGCATGAGGATGAAGAGGTTAAACTGACTCAGATGGTGCGGGCAGCAGGCTGAGCCGCCAAGCTGGGACCAGAGTATCTGACCAAAGCGCTTGAAATCATACCTCAGATATTCAACAAGGATCTTATAGTAGGCTATGAGCATTCAGACGACGCAGCAGTCTACAGGATAAACAGCGAGACAGCACTGATACTGACGCTGGATTTTTTCACCCCGATAGTTGATGACCCCTATCTTTTCGGCCTGATATCAGCCACAAACTCGCTTTCCGACGTGTATGCAATGGGAGGTAAACCACTTGTGGCAATGAATATTGTCTGTTTCCCAGCCTGCAAGGATGTGGGGATACTGGGGCAGATATTAAAGGGGGGCTTCGACAAGGTTCAAGAATCGGGAGCAATACTAGTTGGCGGCCATTCCGTGGATGACATGGAGCCAAAATATGGACTTTCTGTGTGCGGGATAGTCCATCCTGACAGAGTGCTTGCAAACTCCACTGCGAAAGTCGGCGATGTGCTGGTGCTCACAAAGCCGCTGGGCACTGGAATAATCAATACGGGCATAAAGGCTGGTATAATTGGGCAGCAGACATTCGACGAAGTTGTAAAGGTTATGACTCATCTGAACAAGTATGCGGCTTTGGCATTCGACGAAGTAAGGGTCAACTCTGCTACAGACATTACAGGCTTTGGATTTCTTGGGCACACTATGGAGATGGCGAAAGGCTCAGAGGTGACAATAGAAATCACAGCCTCCAGCATTCCTTTCATAGGAGAGACTGAGGAACTTGCAAAGTCAGGTATACTTCCTGCTGGAGTATACCGCAATAGAGATTTTGTCAAAAACGATGTCCACATTGAGGGAATTGCAGAGCATATATCCGACATACTCTACGACCCGCAGACAGCAGGTGGACTGCTTGTTTCGGTACCTGAAAAGGATGGCAAAACCCTTGTAGAAAAGATGCTGGCATACGGCAGCATGGATGCCAGAATAGTGGGCAGAGTCATTCCAAAAGAGGACAAACATGTAATAGTTATATAGACTGTTTAGGTAAATTCAAAAATATAAAGCCCATGATATCGGAGTCTGTCAATAATTATGTGTATGATTCCTTAAAAAAGATATATTGTTCTATTGGATGCTTGCCTGGAAAGCTTTTAAACATGAGCCTTCCAGGCTT
>Ga0302237_1000878_pt1 | contig 23630 bp, 30 predicted proteins | sample AAG_UR_Ala_MG_FD_193530 | JGI IMG/M metagenome (GOLD analysis project Ga0302237, IMG submission 193530) | Enriched activated sludge microbial communities from anaerobic digester in WTTP, New Holstein, Wisconsin, United States - AAG_UR_Ala | ecosystem: Engineered > Bioreactor > Anaerobic >... | reverse complement strand
GCCTGCTCGGCCTGGGCGCGCTGCTGGCTCAGCGCGTCGGCCGCCTCGCGTGATCGCAGGATGCGGCCCGGCGCGCCGCGGGCCTCGACCATCAGCTCGACATAGGCGTCCTCGTCGAACCGATCGAGCAGGCGGGGCTTCAGCTCCGCCAGCGGCGCGATGTCCTGCACGATGCGCGCCATCGCCGCGCCCTCGGCCGAGCGCTGCGCCATGGCGGCGGCCGAGATGTACTTCACCTGCAGCGCCGCGCCCTCGCGCGCCATCTCGGGCGGCGGCGGCGGGATCTGCCCCTCGCGCAGCAGGATCGCGAACCGCCGCGACGCCTTCGGCGCCAGGAACTCGCCCTGGACCCGCCCCATGTTCGGGGCCATCAGGCGCAATTTCTCCTCCTGGCGCTCGATCACCTCGGTCGCGGTCATGCCTGACCGGCCCACCATCTGCATCAGCGTCCAGTGAAAGGCGTCCTTGATCGCCTCGACCCGGGCCTGCGCCATCTCCAGCGTCAGACCGGTGCCCGAGAAATTGTCCAGCGGGCGCAGCAGCGGGTCGCCCTTCATGTTCACGCCGCCGTAAATCACCTCGCCGGGGCGCACGACGCCGCTGGTCGCCCAGGCGTCGCGCTCCGGGGCCAGCAACGTCGGGTCCGCGGCCTTCTGGCCGGCGCGCAGGTTCGCGGCGTCCATCAGGTTCAGCACGCGGGCGTCCGGCAGCGCGACCATGCCCGGGCCGCGGCCATAGGCCTGGCCGCTGTCGACCTCCCAGCGCGGGGCGTAGAACGGCATCTCGGCATAGCCGCCCTCGCGCACCACGCGACACCCCTCGGCGCAGGCATAGGTCGACAGCCACCGCTTGCCCCTCGGCCCCAGCTTGCCGCGCGACCAGTCCATGTTCAGGTGCACGTGGTGGTAGAAATCCACCCGGTCGAGCGCCCCCTTAGTGGCCCGCTCCAGCATCTTGGGCGGCACGGCGTCGGGCCCGAACAGGCGCACGGCCATCCGCCCGGTCAACCCGAACTTGCGCACGGCCTCGGTCACCTGGCCGAAGGCGTCGATCTCGAAACAGACCTCCGCCAGCGACAGGGTCACGTCCATGATCCGCTGCTCGCCCGGGACGATCTCGTCGTATCCGGCGGCGTTGCCGAAGGTCGAGATGTCGCCGAACGTCTGGATCGCGGCGTCATAGAACGTGCTGACCCCGGGGGCGAAACTCCGCAGGATGCGGTTGCCGACCAGCTCCAGCCACAACTTCGCCGGCCCCCAGGCGTTCAGGTCGTCGTCGTTGGTCTCGACGCCCATCCAGCGGTTGGCCGGGTTCGTCAGCGTGCCGTACAGCCCGCTGGCGAAATACTCCTGCGCGATGATCGGCGCCGAGCTCAACGGCTTGTCGTCGCGATGCCGGCTCGGGTCGGCCGTGACGAAGCCGCCGCGCTGCGGCCGGATCAGCCGCGCCAGCTCCTCCCAGTCCTGTTCGTGCTGGCCCCGGGCGGCCTTCAGCTCGTCCCACCGCCGGATCGCCTCCTCGGCGCGCGGATCCTTCAGGGTCTCGGTCATGCGGCCTCCTCGACGGGTTCGAACAGCTCGGCAAAGTCGGTCGGGCCGCAGACGGACAGGGTGTCGCCGTCCTTGATGATCCAGTCGCCGACATTCGCCTCGCCCTGGTTTCCGGGCAGCACGAGCGAGCATTCGATCTCGTCCGGCCCGGCATAGGCCTGCCGGATCCAGATCGCCTTCGGCTGCCAGCCGCCGACCGCCCATTCGACGACCTCGCCGGAATTCTCCCCGGTCCACTGCATGGCCTCGACGCTGGCCGCCTTCTCGCGATAGCGCGGCGCGGTCACCGCGCGTCCCCCAGCTGCGACGTCGTGCTCGGGATCCCGGCGGGCCCCGTCAGGATGTCGGCGGCCGCGCCGCGGCGGCGGCGGCGCAGCGCCGCCTCCATGTCCGCCTCGCGGTTCGCCTCTCCGTTGTCGGCCGCCGGGATGATCTGCCGGACGGACGGCATCTTGGGGGCCTCCATCCCGAACATCTTGCCGATCGCGCGCATGCACATGCTTCAGTCCTCCCTGATCCAGGCGTACTGGTCGAAATCGACGCCGCCGCCGGCAAAGCCGGGCAGCCGCGCCTCGAGGTGGAAACCGATGGCGGCCAGCAGCCGCCCGGCGGTCGGATGCCCCGACCAGCTGCGGCACTCCGCCCGCGTCACCCCTCGCGCGGCGGCATAGGCGGGCCATTCCCGGCGCCAGTGCCGCACCAGCTGGCGCAGCTCGGCCCGCCACCGGCGATGGTCGCGCGCCAGCATGGCGACGGTGGCCGCGCCGACGGCGAAGGGCGTCAGGGCCATGACGGCAAAGGCGCGCTCGCCGCGAACCGCGATCAGCGATCCGGGCCCCGCCGCGCGCCAGGCCGCCCACAGCGGCAGCGGCCGCGCCTCGTCCCCCAGCATCAGCTGCGCCTCGAGCGCGTCGTTGACGTCGAGGTCTGAAAAGACGTGCAGCGCCAGCGCGTCGTCCCAAGGGCGAAGGGCGATCATCCCTCGGCGCCCCCCTGGTCGATCGCCCGCACGCCGCAGGCGGCGCAACGGACCTGCGCACGCCGCAGGGGGCCGAACAGCCGCATCGTCAGACAGGCGGGCTCGCCGCACCACGGGCAGCCGAACACCCCGAGGTCGAGCTCGCGCGCCACCAGATGCGCCCGCGCCTGGTCCAGCGCCGCCTCGACGTCGACGTCGCGCACCGCGCGCATCGGCCTCGTCATCGGCCGCCTCATGCGAAATCCTCCCCGCTGTAGCCCGGGACCCGGTCGAAGGCGTCGGCCGCCGGCGGCGGCGCGTCGTGGCCGAAATTCGGCACCACGGTCAGCTTGAACCGGTAGGCCCGGCATTTCGGGCCGTTGAACCGCACGGCGGCCTCGCTCGGCCGCGCGCCGGGAATGCGCTTGATCGCCTGCACCCAGACGCCGGTCTGGCCGGCCGGCGCATACCAGTGCGACCCCTCGAACAGCTTCGCCAGCATCGGGTGGTTGTTGGCGACGACCAGCTCGGCCGTGTCGGCGCGACCGTCGACGCGCAGCCCGTAGGAGGGCAGGGCGTTCGCCGCCTTGATCTGGTCGGGATCGTCGCGCAACCCCGCCGCCGCCATCACCCATTGCCAGACCGTGAACCGGTCGCCGGATCGGTAGATGTCCAGATGCTGCCCCAGCAGATGGTTCAGGCAGCGCTGCCAGTCGGACGACTGGTCGACCTGCGCGCCGACCACGTCCGCGGCCAGCTTGCCGGCCCAGAGCGCCAGGCGCTCCGCCGGCGGCTCGCCCTGGTGCAGCGCCAGGTCCGCCATGGCGAGCAGGGTGCCGAACTGGTCGCATCCGCGGGCGTCGTGGCCGGCGTCGTGCAGCGCCTGGCGGTACAGCTCCAGCGTCCGGTGCAGCCGCGGCCACTCCGCCAGGACCTGCGCCTGCAGCTCGCGGCCGACCTTGCGCCAGCGCTTCGGGTCCAGGCTCGGGCTGGTCTCGCCGCGCTCGAGCGGCACGAGCTCCAGCACGGCCAGGCGGCTGATGTCCTGGTCGAGCAGCGGCGGGATCAGGATCGAACTGAACAGGAACGCGCTGCGCGCCTTGAACTCCTGCCCGGTATGATCCGCGCCGCCGCGCAGCACGACGCCGGACGACGCCGCCTGCCGGGCCAGTTTCACCACGGCGAGCGACTTCCGGTTGTCGACGTCGGCCTCGAGCTCGTCCAGGGCTACGGGAACGGTCGACTGCATCAGGAACTGGCGGATCGAGGCCTCGGTGGCGTCGGTCGACTGCAGGATCGCGCCCTCGTCGCCCATGACGTGGCGGATCAGCTTCTGCAACGTCGACTTGCCGGTGCCCTTGTCGCCGGTCACCCAGGCCAGCGGCCGCCAGTCGATCGCGCCGCCGAACTTGGCCGCGACGATCCAGCCCAGCAGCAGGTAGGCGTCGACCTCGCCGCGCAGCCAGCGCCAGCTCTCCAGCGTCTCCAGCAGCGCGGTCGCCGCCTCGCCGGCGCGCCCGTCGTCCAGCGGCCGCGGGATCGGCGACGCCGACGGGTAGACGAAACCCTCGATCTCGCCGGTGCCGCACCACTCGCCGCGGTACAGGATGCCGTCGCCGCAATGCAGGACGACGCCCCCGTCCGGGTCGGGCCAGCTGCCCCGCCCGCGCACCCGCTCGAACGCGGACCAAACGCCCTTTTCGGCGCAGGCCCGCTGCATCGCCGCCGCGGCGTCCTCCTGTTTCCAGCCGATGACCTTGGGATCGTCGCCGCGGCTGTAGGTCGGCCACTGCTCCATCAGCAGGTGCACGCGCCCGCCGAACAGGGCGCGCATCCGATCCTTGGTGTGGTTGTCGACGGCGTGCAGCTGGCCGAGCACGTCGAGGTAGAAGAACAGCTTGCCGTGAACCCCCAGCGCGATCACCGGGCATCCCGGCCAGATCTCGCCCTTCTCGCGCTCCGGCCTGCGCTTGCGCGGCGGCCGCGCGCCCTCGGCCATGCCAGGGCCGCCGCCGGCGTCGCCCGCCGGATCCGGCCGCGACACCGCCGCCGCCCCGGCCTCCGCCGCGTCCAGCTCGCCCTTCAACAGCTTCAGGTCCGGCTTCGGCCGCTCATACGCCGGGGCCTTGGCTCCCAGCCGGCGCAAGGCCAACGCCACCTCGTTCCCGAACCGCGTCAGCTCCAGCACGTTGCGGTTGTCGTCGTCGATGTCGATCAGCGCCAGCGCCTCGGCCTCGAGGCGGCGCGCCTGCGCGAACAGCTCCGCCCCGCTGACCAGGAAGGGTCGGCGTAGGGACCGCGTCAGCAGCCGCCCCACCAGGTCGCGGTCGCCGGCGTCGAGCCGGGCGATCGCCGCCAGGACCTCCGCGCTCGGGGCGTCCTCTTCGGCCACTGTCATTCCGCCGCCCGCTCATCCGCAGCGACCGCCGCCATCAGCGCATCGTTCAAGTCTTTTCCCCCGTTCTTGTTTTCCCAGACGCCGACCTCGCGCCCCTCGGCCAGCCAGCGCTCGATGGCGCGGTCGACCTGGGCGCGGGCCTGTGTGCCGGCGTCGTTGTCGCGGATGATCGTCACGCGGCTGACCTGCGGCGGCAGGACCATCTCGCGCAGGTTGCCCAGGCTCACGGCGGCCAGGACGCGCGCCTCGGGCTTGATGACGGCGGCCGACAGGCCGGTCTCGATCCCCTCGGCGACGTAGACGCTCGACCCGTGGGGCGCGCGCGCCAGCGGCGAGCCCTTGCCGCCGCGCGGACCGGTCCCAGCCCAGAGCCGTACGTACCCGCTCAACACCGACCCCACGACCTTCTTCGCCTTCGGCACCGGGGCTTTCCACCACCGGCCGGAGGCCTCGCGGTCCAGCCAGGTCCGATGCGCCCCCCAGAACGCCGCGGCTCCACCCTCGACGTGCGGGCCCATGATCGCGGTCACCATCGCCGGCCACTCGCCCTCGATGATCTCGCCGGTATCCTGATCCACGTGCCTATAGGCCAGCCGGGGGGCGTAGCGGATGGCGTTCGGCGCGCGGCCGAGCTGGCCCGGGCCGATCCCCCGCGCGGCGAGGTACGCGGCGACCGGCGTCCCCTCGATGGGCAGGCAGTCGAGCCACAGCCGATGCGCGCGCGCCCGCTTGCGCTTCGCCTCCTCCTCGGCCCGGGCCGCCTCCCGCGCCCGCGCCTGCGCCGCCCGCTCGGCCGCGCGCTGGCGCTCGGCCCGCTGCGCCGGCGTCTCGTCGGCGAGGCCGAGAAACCGCCGCGCCTCGTCCAGGGCGCCTTTCCGGTCGGTCCCGAGGCTCAGCTGGATCAGGTCCAGCATGTCGCCGTGCTCGCCGGTCGAGAAATCCATCCAGCGCCCGGCATAGGACCCGGTCAGCCCCACCTGGAACGACCCGATCTTGCGATCGCCCCGCGTCGGGTGCAGCGCCCAGTATCGCCCGCCGTCGACATGCCCGCCGGGCGCATAGGCCTCCGCGACGTCGCGGACGCGCGCCTGCAGGCTCGCCACGATCTCGTCGAAGGCCACGGGCGTCATCGCGCGAAGGCCTCCGGCTGCGCGGCGCGCGCGACGAACGGTTCGCGCTCGCGCGCCTCCATCGCGTCCAGCCGCGCGCCCTGCACATCCGCGTCCTGCGCCGGATGCCGCCGATCGGCGACCGCCAGCGCGCCCGCCGAGGGCGCAACGACGGCCAGCGCGCCGGACGGGGCGGAAATGTCGGGCGTGCGGATAAAACCGCCCTTGATGTTGTCGATCAGCACCTGCACGCGCTTCAGCCGCAGGTTCAGGCCCTCGGCGATCTCCGCCGGCATGGACCCGCCCTTGTACTGCGCCCAGACGGCGCGCTTCAGCTCGGGCGTCCACGGCCGGTTGGGGTTGTCGCCCTGCAGCGCGTCCATGTCGACCGCCTCAGCCTGCACGGACGCCCCCCCCTCCGGCGCGACGTCGATCACGTCGACGGGCGCGGGCGGCGCCGGCGGCTCCGGCTCCGGCTCCTCGATGGGCACGGGGCCGAGGTCCTCGTCCTCGGGATCGACTTGCCGTGCGTCCGCGGCCACCTCGACCACATCAACCGGCGTTGGCGTGCTCGGGGCTGCGGCGACCTCGGCGGGCGAAATTTCGTCGGCGACCTCGGTCGACATCGACCGATTTGGATCATCACCGCCTTCATCAACATATAGTGCGGCTACCACATGAAGGTTGCGGTAAAGCACTACATCTTGGAGTTTGCGGCCGATTTCCTTCACCGCGGCACTGTCGGCCGACGAAATTTCGTCGGCGACCTCGGCGGGCGGGGGCGTCTCGGCCTCCTCGCCCGCCGGCTGCTCGCCGCCTGTAACCTGGTCGGACTTGTCTGGGGGCGGGCTCCGCAGGAAGGCGGGCAAATTCGCCTCGGCGGCAGGACTGCCCGCGAAGCCGGCAGCGAAACCGTCGTCGAAGCCGATCGCGCGGCCCCGGTGGTATCCCTCGGCGAAGCCCTTCAGCTCCTGCGCCTCCATCGCGTCGAGATACGCGCGCATCGCCGCCCGGCCGGCGGGCGTGGTCAGGTCGAGGCTCAGCGTCACGTTGGTCATGCGTCGTCCTCCCAGTCGTCGGGTTCGTGGGCGTCGGGTTCGTCGGCGTCGGGGGCGAGCAGGAACTCGCCCCCGATCTCGTCGCCGAGGTGGATCAGCGCCGCCAGCGCCTGGTCGTGCATCGCCCGCCAGTGCCGAATGCGGTTCGCCCGGCTCCGCGTCAGCATCGGCGGCAGCGGCCGGCTCAGCAGGAACCGGTCCGCCAGCGGCCGGTCCTCGAGGCTCGCCGCCCGAGGCCGCGGGCCGTGGAAATACTCGTTGAGCGCCGCGTAGCAGTGGCGCTTGTAGAGCAACACCCGCTCGCGGAGCTCGGGCTTCACCCGGTCATGGTCGATGGTGAACAACCAGCCGTGGATCAGGTCGAGGCGCAGGCAGACGGTTTCCTGCGGGCCGCCCTGCGAGGGGATGGTCATGGTGACCCTCCCTTCCGTGAGGATAGGGTCACGCGCCATCCGCGCGCGCTGGCTGCGCCAGTCCAGCCCGAGCGCGTCGGCGATCGGCTTCACTGCGACGAAGACGACGCCGTCACGGTCGCGAACGGTCAGCAGCTCGTCGCCGTCGAACCCGAAGGTGATGATCTCGCGGGCGCTCACAGCAGATCCTCCGCGAAGACCTCGAGCCGCTTGACCAGGTGCCGCGGCAGGTCGCGGCAACCCTCGTTCGTGCTGACGAGGACCAGCGCGGCCATCTCCTCGGCGGTCTCGGGAACGAGGCCGAGCATCGACTCCGCGATCGCCTCGCGCGCCGTGCCGAACGCCGCGTGGTCCGCGGACGTCTCGCAGGGCAGCTCGCCGATGCGCCGCCAGGCGGCGTAGAGGGGCTGGATATGGGAATGGGTTTCGTCACCGCACATGGCGGGGCCTCCTCAGGATCAGGTTGACCCGACCGCTGGGAGGCAAATCCCGGGCGGCCGGACGCGCAGCGTTTGCCTTACCGTCCTGAGGAACGGCGCCCCCGAAGGAGCCACCACGCGCCCGACCATAGGTTCCGGCGTCGCCGGAATGGAAAAACCGCGCTTTGGGGGCGCGGCTGGAGCGCCTCAGGACAGTCGGGAGGCAAATCCCGGTCCGGCCGTGTCTGCCGGACCCCGCCATTATAGCGCCGATTTCGTTAACCATCAACGGCCTCATGGCGTCCTCCCGTACGGGTTGAGGGGGTTGTGGACGATGCGCAGGCCCGGCGGCTCCTCGCCCGGGCGGCGGTCGCGCCGCGGCGCGGCGAAGCTGTTCGGGCTCAGCCCGTCTCCGCGCACCTGGCCGAGCAGCAGGTACTGCAGCGCGTCGGCGAGGTTCGCCTCGACGATCGACTTGTCGGGCACCTTGCGGCGGTCGCCGCTGGCGTTGACCTCGTCGGTCCAGACGTAGCGCGCCTCGAGCGCGGCATGCAGCATCGGGCAGGCGTCGCCGTCGACGACCAGGCCGGGCTCGCCGGCGTGCAGGTACTCGAGCGCGGCGCGCACCGCCTCGAGGCGGGGCTGGATGCGGTTCGACCCGATCCGCTGCGGCTTCACCACGAACCCGGCCGCCTTGCCGACCAGGCGGTTCCAGGTCTCGTTCTCGTCGGCCGCCTGGCTCGCGCCGTGCTCGCCCGCCATGTCGCCCCAGGCGCCGCCGACGGCGTGGCCCGGAAACCGCTCGTCGAGCAGGTCGCGCAGCCGGTTGCCGAACTCCCGCGCCATCAGGCGCTCGCGTGGGAACATCAGCTCGGCGACGATGCGCCAGCACCCGCCCCGGGTCAGCTGGCCGATCACCGCCGCGCCGAGGAAACCCTGGTCGAGGCCGATCAGCAGCGGCAGGTCGGGCAGCAGCTCGAGGTCGCGGCGCACATGCACCGCCGGGTTGAACTCGCGCTTGAACACCGGGTCGCCGGCGCGCAGGTAGGTGATCCGGTTATCGACCATGCGCGCGATCAGGTCGCCGCGGCCGGCCAGCTTCATGGTCGCGACCTGGGTGGCGTAGTAGCCCGGCGCCAGGTTGCCGAGGTTCTCCGCGCCGCGATCCCGCCCCCCCGGCTGGTTGTAGAACCCGATGAACCCGCCCCAGCGCGCCAGCCGCGCCTCGGCCTCGGCCGCGATCTGCGCCGCGGTCGCGTCGGGCCGCTCCTCGCGCAGCTCCTCCGCGAGGCGCTGGCGGGTGATCCCGCGCATCTCCGCCTCGATCTCGGCGCGCCGGCGATCGTCGTGGAACACGCCGAAGGCCCAGTTGTCGCGGTCGGGCGCGTTGAAGTCGCAGACGACCTGGCCGTAGGCGCGCAGCTCGGGCGGATAGCCCCTCAAATGCTTCTGCCCCGGCCAGCGGCCGACGCGGCCGGTGCCGAGCAGCAGGACCTCGAGCGGGTTGGTGTCGGCCTCGTTCTCCCACAGGTCGGTGGTCTGGATGCCGCGCATCGAGGCGATGACGTCGTCGCCGAACGCCATGAACTCCGCGACCCACTCGATCGGCCCGAGCTCGTCCTCGAACTCGATCCGGTGCTGCACCGGCGCGCCGCGCCCGCCCGACCAGGCGCCGAGCGCCCGCGGGACCGTCTCGAGGTAGCTCGGGATGGTCGAGGACCAGAGCTGGCGATAGGTCTCGCGCGTGCCGACCAGCTTGTAGCGCCGCACGCCGTCGATGACCGACCGCGGCATCTGCCGCGCCCGGCGGATCCGGCTCTTCACCGTGGTCGTGGTCTTGCCCGAGCCGACCGGGCCCTGGATGCCGACCACGGGCCGGTTGTCGAAAAACATCGCTTGCGCGATCGGCCCCGGGAAGGATACGCCTGTCGCGAGCGGCATGTCGCCCGTGGCGAGATCGCCCTCGACGCGCTCCACGGCCTCGGCCGCGCGCATTCCCGACAGGTCGAGCTCCTCCCCCTCCCCCCGCTGGGAGGGTTGAAGCCTGTTCCCCTGACCCCGATCGGCCGTTCCCATGGTCACGCGCCCCCCCTCCGGCCAGGGCCCGGCCTGAAGGGCCGAATGGCCTCACTCCCGGGGGCGGCAGCCGAAGCCGCGGGCCGCCCCCCCGGGGGGGCCGCGCGCCCGGCCGCGCCGCCGCGCGCGCAGGGGGGGTGGGTCGCCCAGGCCCGCGCCAGGCGGCCGGCGAGGCCGGCCGCGCGGCGGCGCATCTGATTTTCAATCAGTGCGCCGAGGCCATATTTGCCCTGTGATTTCAATCGGTTACTCATTCCGTCCGACCCGAACCGTCCGACGCCACGGGCTCGGCGTCCGTAAGCCACTGATTTCGCACGATTTCGCCCGGCAGCGGCGGAGGCGCCATGTCGGACGCCTGCGCCTCGATCACGCGCGCCTGGTCGCCCGGCCGCGCCGCCTGCACGCCCGGCAGGACGATCGCCACCGGCGCGACCACGGCCGTCTCCGGGCTCAGCTTCTCCAGCCCGTAGGGCAGGAGGGTCGCGGCCGCGGCGACCTGTTCCTTCCAGATGGTGGTGAAGATCCCGAGCAGCTGGTCGCGCTTCAGCGGCACGCCGCCCGTGCGCTCCTCCAGCCAGGCCGCGACCTGCTCGGCCCGATCCATGGCGAGCTCAACCATGGTCCGGTCGCGCGCGCCCAGGCCGGCGACCTCGGCGACCACGTCCTCGGGCATCCGGAACCCGCGCGCCGCCAGCATCGCCCGCAGCTTCGAGGTCCGCCGGTTGCGGCTCCCGGCCGGCCGCCCAGGGCCGCGCGGCTCGAGCTCGGCCGGATCGGCCGGCGTCGCCTCCGCCGGCAGCAGGCTCATCTGCCGCCCGACGCTCCGCGCCGCCTCGAGGCCGTCGGCCGCCGCCTGGGCGCGCATCTCCTGCGCCGTCCGGGTCACTGAAACCACCCATAAATAAACGATTTCAGCGACTTAGCCGCCAGCCGGAACATGATTATGTTGTATGTTCCGGCATGTTCCGGCAGATTGTTCCCCCTCTTTCCCTTTATATACAAATACTTAGAAGGATAATGACACAATGACACATCGCGGGCGCGACGCGCGTACGCGCCGCGCGCATGTGAGGGAAGGCGCAAATCGTGTTCCGCCGTGTCAAAATCGGACCAAGCCGTTGAAATCACAGCGAAACAGGCGGAACATTTTGCCGGTACATGCCGGAACATGCAACATAACCATGTTCCGGATGCATGCCGTTGCATACGGCCCAGAACCCGGGCCGAAATACAACCTCCGCGCGATCTGCGCCCCGCCCGCGGCGGAGCTTCAGGCAATCCCGCCACGGGTCGGGGCAGGCCGCGAAACCGGGTCGGGGCGGGGGCGAACATCACCGCGCAACCCCCTCGATCGCCTTGATGAACGCCTGCGACGCCCGCACGCGCATGACGCGGCCGAGCGCCAGCCGAGCGTCAAAGTCCGCGCGCGCCCAGCGATTGATCTCGCCAGGGGCGGGGCGCTCCAGCCGATGCGGCAACGCCGCCAGCATCGCCTCGGCCGCGACCACCAGGTCGCGCATCAGCACGTGGTCGCGCGAGCAGAGCGGCAGCACGTCGCGCGCGATCCCGAGCGCCTCGACCAGCTCGTCCGCCTCGATGCAGGGCGTCACGACGGCGGCGCCGATCGCGTTGACCAGCGCGGCGTCATGCACGCTCAGCGGCCGGAACATGGGCGCGACGAGCTCAGCCATTGATGTCCGCCCGATCCATCCACGGGTGATGCGTCGGCGGCCAGCCGGGCCCCATGGCCCAGTCATAGAGCCGCTGGCCCGCGCCGAACGGATCGGCGTCTACGGCGGCCTCGAAGGCGAGCACGGCGTCGGCCCAGTCGCGCTGGCACAGCGACAGCGCCTCGCACAGCAGCTGCCGCCGCGACCGCCCGCTGACGCTGCCGCCGCGCGCCTCGATGGCGACAGCAGCCGCCAGCACCGCGAGCGTCTCGACCGCCGCCCTCACGCCTCGGGCTCCAGCGCGTCGATCACATCCAGTTCGCGGACCACGGCGTCGCCGAGCGGCGTGATGCCATAGACCATGACGCTCGGCGGCCGCGCGCGATCGTCGACGCGCACCAGCAACCCGCGCTCGGCCAGCGCCTGGGCGACGCGTGGCGCGACGCCGGGATGGGGCGTGCGGCGCCGCGCCGCGGACCAGGCGCGCAACGCGGCGCGCTGGACGGCCGTCAGGGCCAGGGCGGCCATCGTCAGACGCCGGGCCGGCCCGCCGCTCACGCGCGGCCTGCCGGAAATGGGTGCGCCAGCTCACCCGCGCATTGGAGCGAGGGGTCGTGTGGGTGGACGCGCGCGACGCGCTGGCGCGGCCGGCGGGCCGGGGAGGCCGCCGGGCCACGGCCTGCGGGGGCAGGCCGATGGGAATAGATAGCCCCCGGCGCAAGGCCGGGGGAGGTGCAGCCGGGCCACGGAGGCAGACCCGACAGGGGGGAACCCGACGCGCTCACGACGCGCCCATGATGCGGCGGCGGGCCAGCTCGCCCAGGCGCTGCGCCTCGGCCTCCTGCGCCGCGTCGCGCCCGTAGCTGGCGACGTCCTCGCCGTCGACGCCGATGCGGTCCAGCCGCCGGCCGATCACGATCACCTGGTCATAGCCGTAGGACAGCGCCACGCTGCGCGCGACCCGGTCGGGGATCCGCCGCACGGCGCGCGCACGGCTCACGGCTGCGCCTCCGCCAGGTCGCGCGGCCGCGCCGGCGCGGCCTCGAGCTCGCCCTCCGGGCCCTCGGGCAGGCCCTCGCCATAGCCGTCGTCCTCGACCCAGGTATACCGGGCCCGGTCGATCGCCCAGGCGAGCGGCAGCCCGACCGCGACGGCGACCGTGCCGCCGATCGCGAAGGCGATCGCGAGGCCCATCGTCTCGGCCAGCCAGCGGCTCATGCGGCGTCCTCCTGCCGGGGTCCGGGGGCGAGGAGGGCCGCGATCTCGGCCTCGTCCGCGCCCTCGATGAGGTGGCGCGCCGTCAGCGGGATGCCGTGCTGCGCGGCGTAGGCGAGAAGGAGGCGCTGGGTTCTCGGGGTTGGCAGGTCGCCCGGATCCCGCCACGCGCTTCCGCGCAGCCAGGTGTAGGGCGACTTCTCATGCTGACCGACGATCGGCCCGACCCGTTCGGGCCGACCGATCAGACGGAAAACAACCTCAGCGGGCGTTAGCCAATTCACCATGCGCGCACATTGTGTGGTCGAGGGGTGGCTGTCAACCACGGTTGACAGTGTGTAGTTTGCACCCGATACTCCCCCCTGTTGCACACAGGAGGGAGACATGCCGACCCCAATCGCCGCCGCCAACCCGCCGGTCTCCGACGAGCTCGTCGGAACGCTGATCGACATCGCCCGCGCCGCCTCCGACGAGAGCCGGGGCGCGTCGATCCCCGAGACGATCCTGCTGCTGCGGACCGTCCCCGAGCTCCTCGAGGAGCTGCTCGCCTATCGTCGCCACCTCGACGACCTCTTCGCCGCGCCGCCGGCGAACGTGGTGCCGCTCCGCCGCGTCCGCGCCGTCATGGCCGTCGCCGGCGGGCCCGGCCCTGCGCCCACCGGCCCGGACGCCGCGTGATGCAGCGCCGCCCCGCCAGCGTCACGCCCGCCGACTACGTCACGGCCGCCGAGGTCGCGGCCCTGCTCGGCCTCTCCGGCGCGCACGCCTTCCTGGCGCGCCGGCTCGACCTCGAGGACGCGCGCGGCTTCCCCCCGCCTGTCCCGTGGTCGCGCTGCCCGCTCAAATGGCGGCGCGAGGACGTGGCGGCCTGGGTCGACGGCCTGGCCGGCGTCCCCTCGGCCGCCCTCGACGCCTTCCCGGCCCCCGGCGACGCCGCCCGGCGCGCCGTCATGATGCAACACGCGAGGAAATCATGAAGTCTGCTGACCGCGAACCAGGCGTCGAAATCGACGGCAATACCGTCGAGGTGGCCGCCTTCTCGCCCGCCGACGTCATCGCCATCGTCAACGCGGCGATGGAGGCCACCCACGCGCACAACGCCGGCCGGGAGCCCTGGTGCTGCTACAGCGGCTTCGCCCTGCTGCTGACGGCCGCCGAGGCCGCGCTGCTCGGTCCGGTCAATTCCGGGATGGGACCCAAGATCGAGGCGCAGTTCCGCGCACAGGCGAAGAACCTTGGCCGCCTTTGCTTCGAGATGCACAACCGCGCGCGTCAGGGGCGGGGCCATTGACCGACGCCGCCGCCCGCGCCGCCATCGGCGCCGAACTCGACCCGCTGCCCTGGCCGGAGCGCCGCGCAGTGGCGGAGCGGATCATGGCTGATCACCAGGTCGGCGTGCGCTGGCGGCGCGACGGCTATGTGGTCCAGCTGCTCGGCCGCCAGGGCTACTGCAAGCGCTCGCCGGAGGCGGCGCTCGACCACTGGATCTGGGCGGCGATCCTCGACGCCCGGGCGGCCGCGCGATGAAGCAGCCGATCCAGAACCCGCCCCAGCGCCTGCGCCAGCGCTGGCGCGCGCGGGCCAGCGCCTGGCGCATCTGGTGGGAGCCCGCGGCCGAGCTGCGCGAACTCGGCTTCGAGCCGGTCGAACTCGACCCGAAGCGCTTGACCTGGTCGGTGCGCGAGGCCGAGCGGCTGAACGACCTGGTCGACCAGGCGCGCAGCGGCGCGCCGGCCCAGCCGGGCGGCGCGCAGCGCGGCCGCACCGTCGCCGCCGCCATCCGCGCCTACCGCACCAGCCCGGACTGGGACGCCCTGAAACCGGCGACCCAGCGCGACTACACAGCCGCGTTCCGGCTGATCGAGCGCAAATGGGGCTCCAGCCTGGTCGTCGATTTCACCGGGCCCGTCGTGCGCGCCTGGTACGAGACGCTCTATCGCGACGCCGGCCACCACCAGGCGCTGGCCCTGGTGCGCAAGCTCAGCGTCCTCATGTCCTATTCCGTCCTCGCCGGCTGGCGCGCCGACAATCCTTGCCTGCGGCTCAAGCTGCGCACGCCGGCGGGCCGCAGCCGGATCGCCGGCTGGCCCGAGCTCGACGCCCTGTTCGTCGCCGCGCGCGAGATGGCGCTCCCCTCGATGGCCCTGGCGATCGCGCTCGCCGTCTACCAGGGCCAACGCCAGAAGGACGTGCTCGAGGCAATGCGCGCCGACGTCGCCGGCGATGTCTGGCGGCTGGTCCGCTCCAAGCGGGGCAACCACGGCGCGCTCCAGCTCCACCCCGAAATCGCGCCCCACCTGCAGAAGGTCCTCGCGACCTCGACCGGGCCCCAGCTGCTGATCTCCGAGGGCACGGGCCGCGCCTACTCCGCGAACCTGCTCCGGTCGACCTGGGCGCGGCTGCGCGAGCGCGCCGCGAAATCCGAGCCGACGCTGGCCACGCTGCAATTCCGCGATCTGCGCCGGACATTCGGCCACCTCTCCCGCCTCGGCGGCGCGTCCGAGCGCGACGTCGCCGACGCCCTCGGCAACGGCGCGTGGAAGGACCCGAAGCTGTCGGGCGTCTACATGCCCGCCGACGCCGAGACCGCCAGCCGCGCCGTCGCCGCGATCGCGCGCCCCGGCGCCGAGACGCTGACGCCCCTGACGCTGCGCCTGACCTCGGCCGAGATGGAGGCCCTGCAGGCCGCCGCCGATGTCATGGGCAAGGATACCGCCGCCTGCGCCCACGCGCTGCTGCGCAGGGCGCTGGGGGTGGAGCACAAGCGCGCCAGCTGACCCCGCGAAAATTCGCGCTCCGCGTCACTTTCGGCTTGCGTATGTCCTATTTATGTCCTATTGTGACTGCAAGGGATGGGGGCTAGCCCCGCCCGGAAGGTCGAAAGGACCGCCAGATGAGCTACGAATTTCAGAGCACGCTTTTCCGCACCCGCGCCGCCATGCTGGACGCGATCGCCTACGAATTCATGACGGCTGGCGGCGCTAACTCGCCCGCCATGGTTGACGATCTGATCGGCGACCCTGCCACCCTCGCGGCGGAATGCATCGGCGGCTGGGGCCTCGATATCCCGATGCCTCATCGCCGGACCTACGACGACGCCGAGGACGACGCCGAGCGGTCTCATATGGCCATCCACGGCTACAGCGCCGCCGACCTGGCCGAGGCGTTCGCCGGGTTCATCGAGAACCGCCCCGACCGGGCAGGTGAGGAAGACGAGGAGGCTGACGCTTGAGCCCGGAGCAATTCCGCGACAGCATCAACCTCATCTGGGGCCGAGGCGCGCAGGCGCAGGCCTCCCGCCATTGGGGGGTCGCCGACAGGTCCATCCGCCGGTGGGTGTCCGGCGAGCAGGCCGTGCCCGAGACCATCGCGCGCGACCTGCGCGGCATGATCGGCATCATGCCGCCGCCCGGGACAGACGCGGACGACGACGCCGACACGGACGAGCGCGACGCCGCTTGCGCCGACGCCATCGGACCGGCCCTGATCGAGTTGCGCGACCGATGCCTCGCGGTGGGTTGGAACCCCGCCGAGATCGCGGTCGCGATCGTTTCGCTCGGCCTCTCAGAAATCATTGCCCAGGCAGGCCCGGCCGCCGCGCTGGCGCTTCTGGACGAAGCGCGCCGGCCCATGGCCGCCATGAAGCAGGATGCCTGACGACCCGACGCGCTGCGTAATCTGCGGCAAGGCCTACCGGTCTGTCTGCCACCACGCGCGCCGCGCCCATGGCATCGGCCCCGTCGAGTACCGCGACATGATCGGCGTGCCGCGAGGCGCAAAGCTGACCGACCCGCCGACACGCGAGAGGTGGCGCGCGTTGATGCTCCAGAGGATCGCCGCGGGGACCATCGGCCACTATTTCCAGAAGGCGTCTGCCGCTGAGGCCGCTGCCATTTCCACGGTCGTCAAGCGCGAGATGATCGACGCGGGCCGGCGCTTTTCCGCATGGAATATGACGCCGCGCGACACCCTGCTAGACATCGTACAGCGGGCGGAAAACGGCGAGCGCCCCTACGCCCTCGTCCGTGCCGCCGACCTCTCATGGTCCGCGTTCTGGTCCGCGATCCGCCGGCATCCTGACCTCTACGCACGGTATGCCGCACTGCCGATCCGAAGGGGCCGGTCGGACCCTGCCGGCACGGTCGAGAAGCGCGTTCTGGCCTATCTCGAAACCGCCGACCACCCCATGCCGATGGCTGACGTGGCGCAAGCGCTCGTGGGCGACCGTGAGGCGTCCAGCGTATCCGCCGCCGTCACCCGCCTGGAAAAAGCCGGCGCGATCACCGTTACCCGCGGTGCACGCAGGGCCAAGATCATAGGCCTGAGCCCGGATCAGGTCGCCGATCTGATCGCCAGCCGCCGATAAACCGTCCGAACCGTCCGGCCGGACGGTTCATCGGACGGTCGGACGATTTCTGAGGAACGGGGGCTAAGCCCTTGGTGTCTTGGTGGGCCAGCGGGGATTCGAACCCCGGACCTACTGATTAAGAGTAAGGGCACTTCTCATAGATTTCATGGCGCTACTATCCGGTCTCTCGCGCCGTCATTGTAACGCCGCTCTGCCGCAGCGCCATCCGCCAGACGCCGCGGGCGGTCGCGAAATACGCGCCCGCGTTGTCGGCCCAGGTCAGGGTCCAATCGCGGTTCGGATGGTCCTGCGCGCCCTTCGAGTAGCCACGATGCCCGTGGCGGGTGCGGTAGAGGAAGTCGGTCACGCCGCGCTCGATCCGGCCGGCGATCGCCTGCCAATCGGCCGCGGCGGTATCGACGACCCCCGTGATGCAGGCCGCCGCCACCAGCGCGCCCTCGGCCGCCCAGCCGTGAAATGCATAGACGGCCTCGCTGCGGAGCGCCGGGTTGCCGCCGCCGCCGCCATCGGCGTCGTTGAGCTCGGCCAGCATGCCGACCTGGCCGCCGTTCGGCAGCCCGGCCCAGGCGCTCTTGTCCGTGGTCCCGTCCGGCAGCCGTGAGCCGAGGACGGCGCGCAGCTGCGTCTCGTCGATGCCGCTGAGCGGGCTCGAAACCTTGAGCCCGTAGCCGACGCTGTCCCATGGCGCCGGCCCGGTTTCGCGGCCGGGCAGCGGCGACCCGGCATAGGTCGACGGCCCGGGCGCGATGGTCCGGCTGAACATCCGCGTCACCTCGGCCACGAAAGCCTGATGGCCCTGCGCCAGCGTGTAGGGCCCGCCCTCGCCGATCGCCCGGTAGATCCCGCCGGGATGGCCGTCGCGCAGCGCCGCCATCAGCTGCGCCTCCGACGGCCCCGGCGCGAAGTTCAACATCACGCCCGCGCCGTACTCGGCCTGGAGCTGGGCGACGGTCCAGTCCTGGGCATACGATTTGTAGAGGTGCCCGAGGTTGCCCGCCGCCAGCACCTCCGCCGCGAACGCCGCCCGGTCGAACGTCGTCAGAAACACCTGGAGCGACGTCCCCTGCATCCGCAGGAAGCCGTCGACGACGAAGGGGATCAGCCGCGGCGGCGCCGAGTAATTCGGGACCGACCCGCTCTGACCCTTGAAACCCCTCACGGTGCGCTCGCGCCCTGACAGCGCCCCGGTCACATAGGGATTGACAGCCGAGACGATCCAGCACGACCCGAGCGCCAGGCCTTTCATCACCAGATCGCAGCGCGTCCGCTCGGCCACCGTCAGCGCGCCCCAGAGCGACGGCGTCGCGCGCAGGACGGCGATCGCGCCGCAGGCGTTCGCCTCGTGCTGCGCGTTGTAGCCCGAGCGCCCGCCCGGGGCGCGGTTGCCGGTCAACCAGTTCCGGACGTGCTCGAGCAGCCGCTCGCCGCCGGTCTTGCTGCCGATGCGCCGCGTCTGCCCGGCATAGGCCTCGCAAGCCAGCAGCACCGGCGGGCAGTGGGCGAACTGATCGGCATAGCCCACGCCCTCGTTGTCGGTGTTCCCGCCGTTGACCTGGTAGGCCGCCAGAGGCGCGGCCATGGCCCGCTCGAACTCGTCGGCCTCGGGCGTCCAATAGGTCTGCATCGCCGTGACCGGCGCGGCGGTCACGCGGTAGCGCACCGGGGTGCGGATCACGAGCTCGGGCATGCCCGGCGCGGTGGCCCGCCAGGTCGGATGCACATGCTCATCGACCGCACCGGTCACGGTCGGCCAGGTCGCATCGGTCCGCAGCAGGGAGCCGCCCGCGGCGGCGGAATAGACCTCGAACGTCAACACGGCCGTCACGCCGGCCGGCGCGGTCGGCAGCGGCGTCTCGTCGATCGTCACCGCGGCGCCCGTGATCCAGGTCGACGTGACCCTGAGCGCGCCGGTGTACTGGATCGCGGCGGGCGGCGGCGGCGTCGAGGACGGGTCGCCCCAGAGCAGGTGGCGGCGGGTCCAGAGCCCGCGCTGCGACGCGCTGACGGCGCGGGCCATCAGGCGGATCTGATCGACCGCCGGCGCGCCGAAATCCGCGGTGCGCAGCGCGACCGTGGCCGATCCGCCCGGCTGGCAGTCGACGGTGATCGTCCGCCCGCTGTCGATCTCGCGCAGCTCGGCATGGGTCGCCCAGGCCGGCACGGTGATCGTGACGGGCAGTGCGCCGCCGACGGCCGCGCCGGCGACGATCGCGGGCACGCCCGCCGGCGCGTCGTCGTCGGCGCAGACGACGCCGGCGGGCGTGCCGCCGACGCCCACGATCGGCTCGTAGCGGCCGTCGACGACCAGGATCTCGACAGCCATCAGCCCGGCACCTCGACCCAGGAGAACGAGATCCACGCCGCGGAGGTCTGCGCGATCGGCGCGGGCGTCCAGTCGGTGACGCCCTGCGGCGCGCGCCAGCTGGCGAACGACCAGCCGCTTGCGGCGTCGGCCCCGTTGATGCCGGTCGCCCCGGCGGGGATCGCGCGCGTGGCGAGAGCGCGGGCCGTGGCGCCGAACACCTGCGCGCCGGCCGGCAGACCGGTCCATTGCGGGAACGTGAGCGAGCCGTCGGAACCGACCTGGCTGGCGGAGGCGTAGAGCGCGCCGATCGTGCCGCCGCGATAGGCGACCGGCAGCGTCCGCGTGGCGTTGGTGGCGGCTCCCGTTCCTCCGAAGGCCCCGGCGACATGGGTCTCGATCCGGGCAGCCCGCATGGCGCAGCCAGTCCCGGGGACGTTGGCGTAGCCGTTGTAGCCCTTGCCTGCCGGCGCGGCGCCGATCGACGTCCCATCGGTCCTGAACCAGACGACCATGCCGCGGTCGGTCGTCGCCATGACCGGGCTGAACCCGCCCGCCTGACCGCCGGAAGCCGCGCTCGAGGCGAGGACGCTGACCGGAACCTGGCCCATGCGGCCGGCGTCGATGGCCTCGACCAGCCCGAAGTCGGCCCGCGCGTCGATGCGCAGCAGGCCGACCTGGCCGTAGGGCAGCGTCAGGTCGGCCGAGCCGGCGCGGTAGCGCAGAGGCAGGCGCGCGGGGTCCGCGGCCGCACGGGACAGGACCAGCGACGGCTCGCCGACCGAGCGGACCTCGAGCTCGAGCTCGTGCACGCCGCCGCGGGCCAGGAGGTTGCTGTCCGTGATGCGCGCCACGGCCGCGGCGACGTCGGCGGTGGCGTCGAACCGGATGCGCCGCGAGCGGTTTCCCGCGCCCTCGGCGGGCCCGGGCCAGTCGAACGCGGCGATCCCGCCGGCGACGACGCCGGCCCGCTGCTCGCGCAGCCAGCGCTCCAGCGCCTCGCCCTGGCCGCGCTGGTTTGCGGCCTGCCCGGACAGGAGCTGGTAGATCGTCGCGGCGGCGACCGGCAGAGCCGGCAGCTCCCCGAAATCACCGGCGATGTTGGCGGCGATGTTGCCGGCCTGCACGCGAGACTGGAATGCGACCATCAGAGGTCTCCCTGGATGCCCGCGGCCCAGGCGCGGATGGCTGTGAGTTCCCCGGCGTCGGGGATGCGGCCCATGACCAGTAGCGCGGCGAGATGCGACGCCGGCATGTGCGTGGCGTTGGTCCAGAGCGAGACGTAGCCGAGCGGATCGAGGGCCCGCGGCGTCGTCACGCTCGCCGGTTCAGTGGCGACGCCGTCGCGGCGGCCCGTCACGGTGTCGCCGGCGACGGTGAGCTCGAGCACGCGCCAGTCGGTGGTCATGCTGCCGATGCCCCAGCCGGCATAGTCGTCGCCGCCAGCCGCCGCGCCCATGCCCTGGCTCTGCGTCCAGCCGTTGACCGTGAGCATCGCCGTGTCGCCGGCCCACCACATCCCGCCGGCCACCTCGTGCAGCGCCAGCAGCGGGTCGGTGACGCCGGTTCCCGGGGCCGCGGGCACGCGATAGACGGCGATCATGTAGACGGCAGGGTCGGTCAGCGTGCCCTGGGTATGCTCGGCCGTCAGGGTCCTGTAGCCGCCGCTGGCGGCCGGCAGGGCCGGCGACCAGGTGACGCCGGTCGATCCCTCGGCGGTCACGACCGCGAGCGCGTCCTCGGGCAGCGCCGAGCCGACATAGACCGACGCCTGCGCCTCGGCCTCGTCGTGGGCGTTGTTGTCGGCCGTGCAGGTCAGCACCAGCGCGCCGGTCGCCGGGGCCGTCCAGGTCAGGACGCCGCCGGTGGCGACGACGTCGTCCGTGACGTCCACGCCATCGAGCGTCAGAGACCAGCCGCTCGTGATCGGCGCCGTGCCCGCCCAGGTCGCGAGCGTCAGGGTGTAGACCGTGCCGACGTCGCCGCTCGAGGGGCTGATGCCCGGCGCGGTCGCGACGCTGACCGGCGTGGCGGTCGGGTCGAGGTCGACGCCGTGAACGTAGCCCGGCTCGCCGACGATCGACCCGCCCATGCCCGCGCGCTGGTAGGTCGTGGCGATCTCCCAGGCGACGCTCCACCAGTAGTCGCGCAGCGCCGCGTTGTAGCCGGCGGGCACGTAGAAACCCGGCGTCTCGGCCGGGTTGACCTGGTAGATCATCGCAGCGGCAAGGCAGGCGAGGCCGTAAGTGGCGGTCTCGTTCGGGTGGATCGTGTCCGGCGGGGCGAGATAGAGATCCTCGATCACCGAGATGGTCGGGATGCTCGACGTCCCGAGGTCCGCCCAGACGCGCATCCAGAGGCGGTGGAACGGCAGCACCCAGATGCGATAGTCGGCCGGCAGGCCGTGTTCGCGGCGCATCCGGGCGGCCGCGTGGTCGGCCATGAAGTGAAAGACGCGCTCGTACTCGACCAAGGCCTCTGGGGCGTCCATGCCCCAGCTCTCGACGCCGGTCGTGTAGGTGTTGATCGTGTGGAGGATTGTCTCCGCGCCGCCGGCTCGACCGTTGAGGTGGGCGTTCTCCGCGAAATTGAACAGCATGTTCAGGCTGACGGCAAAGTCGGGCCTGTCGGTCGGCACGTCCGGGCGACGCGGCGGCCCGGCCTCGGTAATGACCAGAAGGTCAAAGTCTTCGATGTCCGTGCGGCTGTCGGCCACGATGTCGGGATCGCCGGGCTCCTGCCGGTTGTTCCAGCGCCAGACGAGCGCCGACCCCGCGACGGTGTGCTTGCGATTGCCGCCTGCGCCGGCGAACAGGCTGTTGCGGATCGCCAGCCAGCACCCGCCGAACCCCGCTCCGTTGAAAGCCCAGGCGTCGGTCAGGCTGTGACCAGACGCGATGACCCAATCGGCGCCGACGCTGGCGGCGCGCAGCATGGTCGGCGGAGCCACCGCGCCGTAGCCGTCGGTGATGATCTCCCCGCTGACCGCGTCGGTGATCGGCTCGCCGCTGACCGCGTCCGTGATCGGCTCCGCGGGCGCGACCGTCGCCGCGACGGCCGAGCCGAGCGCCGCGGACCCGGGCCGGCCCTCATGGCCGAGCGCCCGGACGCTGACCGCCACGAGCGCGCCCGGGGCGTGCCCGCCGGACACGACCACCCGCGGCAGCGTCGGGCCGTAGTCGGCCCATGCGCCGCCGGCGACGCTGATCTGGTAGCCGGTGATCGCGCCGAGGCCGTCGCCCCAGCTGGGCCCGTCGCCGGCCGAGCCGGGCGCGGCCAGGATCGTCACCTCGATCTCGCCGGACGCCGCGCCAGGCAGGACGAACCAGGCCGGCGCGCCCGGGCCAGCCGCCGCCGGCGGCGACCAGGCGTCCGCCTGCAGCGTGCTGACCTGGCCGGTCCGGCCGGCATAGCCGAGAGCGCGGACGCGAATGACGTCGCCGATCAGGCCGGGGAACGAGAACGTCCCGCCGGCCGCGCCGACGCTGGCCCAGGATCCGAACGCGATGCTGACCTGATGCCCGGTGATGACGCCCAGCCCGTCGTCGCGGACGGGCCCGTCGCCGGCATCCAGGGGCGGCGAGAACGTCAGCGTCACGACGCCCGCCTCGCTCGCCGCGGCCGTCAGGTCGGAGACCGGCCCCGGCCGGCGCGGCCCGAGGACCTGGCCGCCGCCGACAGGGCCGCGAAACAGCGCCTCCCACCGCCCGGAGGGCGGGGCGCGGCGGAAGGAGCTGGCCGGCAGGAACATGCGCTCAGGCCTCGGGCGTCAGCGAAAACCGCATCGGCCGCAGGGCGCGCACCCAGAACCGTTCGCCCTCGAGCGGCGCGGCCCGCACGGCCTCGGTGGCGCGGCAGGCATGCCCGTCGATCTCCGGATCGGTCGGCGCCGTCGCCCCGTAGCAATAGGTCCAGTTGTCGTTGCCGCTGACCAGGTAGACGTCCGGCCCCTCGACCATCTCGCGCCAGACGCCGACATGCGCCGCGGCGATCACGAATTTTTCGGTGGCCATCAGCGCCCCCCTTTCAGCGTGGCGATTTCGCTCGACTTCTCGGCCGACCCGCGCGACGACCCCAGCCAGTAGGCGACCCC
>Ga0302237_1000873_pt1 | contig 23668 bp, 15 predicted proteins | sample AAG_UR_Ala_MG_FD_193530 | JGI IMG/M metagenome (GOLD analysis project Ga0302237, IMG submission 193530) | Enriched activated sludge microbial communities from anaerobic digester in WTTP, New Holstein, Wisconsin, United States - AAG_UR_Ala | ecosystem: Engineered > Bioreactor > Anaerobic >... | reverse complement strand
CAGTTGTAATCCCGGGCCTCACGATCAGGTACTCCCGTTTCATGCCGCAGTACCTCACCATCTTCCTGCAATTGCCCGTGATAGTTGCATCGGCGGTAAGGGAACATGCCACCCTCCGCAGACTGGCGAAAGAGCTTAACCCGATGGTGATTATCTCTGATAACCGGTTCGGCTTTTACCACAAAAAAATCTTTTCAGTCTATATCACCCACCAGGTGAGGATTGCCTTCCCCGCGTTCCTTGCGTTTCTGGAACCGCTTGCCGCATGGATGCACCGGATGATAATCAGCAGGTATGATCTCTGTCTGGTCCCTGATTATCGCGGCAGCGAAAACCTGTCGGGAAGACTTTCTCATGGTGGCAGGCTCCCGGCAAATGTTGCATATATCGGGCCACTGTCAAGATTTGGCGTTGCCGGCAGTGAACCATCTTCGCCCGCCCGGGCGAAGAGTGTACCACCCGGACCCGGCCGTGCGAAGGGCGAAACAGTTGCGCCCGGTCAGATGAAGCGCATGCCATTTGCAGCCAACCGGACGAAAAGCGAACCAGTTGCGCCCGGCCAGATGAAAGGTGAGCCATTGCAGACCGGCCAGACAGAGAATAATCCATTGCAACCAGGCGGAGGGGTGCCTCCCGCACCCCCGGCACAACCCTACGTCTGCCTTATTCTGTCAGGTCCTGAGCCACAGAGGTCACTGCTGCTCCGGAAGGTTTCTGAATCACTGCGGGAGTTTCCGCTGACAGTGCTGAGTGCCACACCTCCACAAGCACCTACACCTCCGGAAATACCTACACCTCAGCAAGCACCTACACTTCCTGAAGCACTCACACCTCCGAAAACGCCTCCGCCTCCCGGTCAGGCAATACATTTAATAACCGGAGCTGATACAACCACAATGCGACAGGTCATTACCGGGGCATCAATGGTGATTGCAAGAGCCGGATATACTTCAGTGATGGAGCTTGTTTCACTTGGAAAGGGAGCGGTGCTTATACCCACCCCGGGACAGACGGAACAGCAGTATCTTGGCAGGCACCTTGACGGACGTTACGGTTTTATCACCATGAATCAAAACAGGCTTGAAAGGCTGGCCTCAGTGATCCTACCTGAGCATAAAAAAGAGTGAGAGACCCATCATCACAGCCCCGGCTGCCACTCCTGTCCAGACCTCCGTGGGCGTATGATCACCGAGGTATATTCTTGATGACATCACTGCTCCGGCTATCAGCGCCACTGCTACAGACTGCCAGAGCATGCCGATGTTGTACACTGTCGTCATGCAGATAACCAGCACCACCAATCCCCCGATTCCTGAAGCATGCAGTGAGATTCTGTAAAAGATAGTTATCAGAAGTATGGTGAAAGTGACAATTGCTATTGAGATGAAAAAAGCCCTGAACAGAGTGGGGACCTGCATCCTCAACAGAATGAAAGCTGTCAGGCTGTACATCATAAGTACAAATGAAAGCAGTAATACCCTCTCATTGCGGTCACTGGCATTGAATGTTCTGATGGAGCCTCGTGCATAAAGGAAAGTGGCGAAGGCCATTGGCAAAAGCAGGTTATTGGCCATCACAAGTATTAAAATCATCCTCTTGATCTGGGAGGGAAGAAATGAGTGCAGTGTGTGTGCGCTGTAAATGATCAGCAGTCCGTACAGCGGCATGAATATCGGGTGAAAAACAACTGAAATAATTTCAGCCGCTCTCTTCAGCCGCCGTTCAGAGCCCGGGTTCATCCTGCTCTCCTCCTCAGCCATGCCATTGTCAGGCATTTCATTCTCTCCGGGCTTCATGTTATCTCCTTCCTCATTCTTGCAACAGGTATATTCAGCTGCTCCCTGTACTTCGCCACGGTACGGCGGGCAATCTGATAGCCCTTCTCCTGCAGTATTTTCGTCAGCTTCTCGTCCGTCAGCGGCTTGCTCTTATCCTCATTATTTATGCACTCCTGCAGTATCCTCTTTATCTCACGGGTTGACACCTCATCACCGGTATCGGTCTGCATCCCCTCGGAGAAGAAGAATTTCAGCGGGAAAATGCCGAAATGTGTCTGTATATACTTGCTGTTCGCCACGCGTGACACCGTTGATATATCAAGCCCTGTCATATTGGCCACATCCTTGAGTATCATAGGCTTGAGTTTGGTGTCATCGCCTTCGGCGAAATAATCCTCCTGATACGCAAGAATAGCATTCATTGTCAGCAGCAGTGTGTTCTGCCTCTGTCTCATTGCATCGATGAACCACCTGGCAGCATCAAGCTTCTGCTTCACGAACATGATTGCGTCACGGTTCTGCTTGCCAGCCTTCTTGTCACGTGTGTATGACTCAAGCATCTCACTGTAATCACGGTTGACCCTCAGTTCAGGGATGTTCCTGTTGTTGAGGCTGAGCTCGAAACCGCTGTCACTCTGTTCAAGGATGAAGTCAGGGATTATATGGTGGGTCAGCCTGGCATACGGGTCGCTCATGGTGCCGCCGGGCTTGGGATTGAGTTTTAGCACCTCGTCAATGATACCTTTCATGTCACTCTCCTCAATCCCCATCCTGTTCATGATCTTTTCATAGTGCCGTCTGGAAAACTCTTCGAAATAATCGGTAAGAACAGTTTTGGCAAGGGCAACTGAGGGGACAGACTGGCTCTTCCTCTCTATCTGAAGCAACAGGCATTCACGCAGGTTGCGGGCGCCGACACCTGCCGGTTCCAGACCCTGTATTATCTTCAGTATCGCATCCAGCTCGCTGACATCCGTGGTAATGTTCTGGAGAAATGCAAGGTCATCAACCATATTCTCCACCTCGCGGCGGAGGTAGCCATCGTTGTCTATGTTTCCGATTACATACTCGCCAAGAAGTTTTTCCCTCTCGGTCTCTGTACGGAGGTTGAACTGCTGTATCAGGTTTTCGCGGAATGATGATCCGGCAGCATAGGGTATATCTTCACGCCGTTCATCATCTTTCGATGTGTTGTTGACCTGAAGCCTGTAATCAGGGATATCCTCGTCATTCAGGTAATCATCGAGAGAAAACTCATCCTGTTCACGTTCTTCCTGTTCGTGATCAACCTCCTCTTCATCCTCATCGCCATGTACCTCATCCTCTTCATGCCCCTCTTCCAGGGCGGGATTCTCCTCCAGCTCCTTCTTTATCCGTTCCTCCATCTGCATGGCAGGCACCTCCAGCAGCTTAATCATCTGGATTTGCTGCGGGGAGAGCTTTTGTAGCAGTTTCTGCTGGAGTTTCTGGTCAAGCATGGAGTCGTTTATTCACTGTTTTAAAATTCAGCGTTTCGTGGAGTACGTGGGAACGGTATCACATCGCGGATGTTTGACATACCGGTCATGAAGAGAATAAGCCTCTCAAAGCCAAGGCCAAAGCCCGAATGCGGTACAGTGCCAAATCTTCTGGTATCAAGGTACCACCACAAATCCTTCAGCGGCAGGTTCAGCTCCTCAATCCTTCGCGTCAGCTTATCCAGCTCCTCCTCCCTCTGCGAGCCGCCTATTATCTCGCCGATGCCGGGGAAGAGCACATCCATGGCCCTGACTGTTTTACCGTCATCATTCTGCTTCATATAAAAAGCCTTGATGCTCTTCGGGTAATCGGTAAGGATCACCGGTCTCCTGAAGTGCGTCTCTACAAGATAACGCTCATGTTCTGCCTGAAGGTCGGAGCCCCAGCTAACGGGATACTCCCACTTGCGGCCGGCATCCTCAAGGATCCTGACAGCCTCTGTATAAGTCAGTCTCATATAGCTGTTGCCAAGCACGAACTCAAGCCTTTCAATCAGGCCCTTGTCAATCATCTTGTTGAGAAATTCCAGGTCGTCACGGCAGTTGTCAAGAGCATATCTGATGAGGTACTTTGTAAAATCCTCAGCGAGGTCCATATTGTCATTTATATCCCAGAAGGCCATCTCCGGCTCAATCATCCAGAACTCGGCCAGGTGTCGCGGGGTATTCGAGTTCTCAGCGCGAAATGTAGGACCAAAAGTGTATATCTCGCCCAGTGCCAGGGCACCAAGCTCACCCTCAAGCTGACCGGAGACAGTAAGGTTGACCGGCTTCCCGAAGAAATCCTGTTCATAATCTACTGTACCATCCTTTTTGCGGGGCAGGTTTTCAAGGTCAAGGGTTGTCACATGGAACATCTCGCCGGCGCCTTCGGCGTCACTTCCTGTTATAATGGGTGTATGCAGGTAATAGAATCCCCTGTCATTGAAATACTTGTTAATTGCATAAGCCATGGCGTGGCGGATGCGCATCACTGCTCCGAAGGTGTTCGTGCGGAAGCGCAGATGGGCTATCTCCCTGAGGAACTCCATTGAATGGCCCTTTTTCTGCAGCGGATAGGTTTCCGGATCACATTTGCCATAAATGGTGATATCAGATGCGTTGATCTCCACGTTCTGACCTTTGCCCTGCGACGGAACCAGGGTGCCGGTCACAGCCATGCTTGCGCCGGTGGTAATCTCTTTCAGCAGCTCAGCAGGGAAACTATTTATTTCAATGACAATCTGAATGTTGTTAATTGTTGAACCGTCATTAAGCGCAACAAATGCCACATTCTTTATCTCCCGCTTTGTCCTGACCCAGCCTTTGACCAGCACTTTTTCTCCTGTCGGGTGACCGGCAAGCAGTTCCTTTACTTTCTTTCTCATTTTAAATGATCATCGCATTATGAAGGCAAAAATAATATTTTGTTCCTGTTGCCATACTGATATTCGCGGAAATGGCACTGTTTTTGTGCATTGACGCAATTTTTCACCTGTTGGCGGCGTTTTTTAAGCGTACCGGTATATCTTGACTTAATCAGGTAAAAAGGGTAATTTTACTGTTCAAACTGTAAACGTTTATATTATGGAAGTCGACAGCAAGATCATTGTGGTGCCATGGGATTTTACCCCGGTGACAGAATATGCATTGCAGCATGCCATCAAGATTTCACTCATGACACGAAATCCGATATGCCTTCTGCATATCGTTGAGAAGATCACCACCGAGGGAGGGATGAAGGCCAAACAGGCTGCCATGAATAACAGGGGGAGTGATGTTGAGCGCATGTTTGGCGTAAAGGTTAAGACTCACGTTACCAGGGGTACCATTTTCAAACAGATTCCGGAGTTTGTCAATGACCGCAATGCATCGCTGGTGGTTATGGGTACGCACGGTATGAGCGGTATGCAGAAGGTTACCGGCAGTTGGGCGCTGAAAGTCATTGCCAAGTCGAAGGTGCCATATATTGTGGTCCAGGCCCCGCCGGCCGATAATGAAAAGTATCATGACATTGTGTTCCCGGTCGATTTCCGTGCAGAGGAGAAGGAGAAGCTCTCGATGGCCATCTTCATGGGAAAATACTTCGACTCCAAGATACACATCCTTAAAGCCATCAGGAAGGATGACTCACTGGCCAAAAGGACCAACCTGAACATGAACTATACTGTCAGGATGCTCATCCAGAACAATATAGAGTATGAGATCCGCGAGGAACCGGCTGACAAGCTTGGCGAACGGGCTCTTGAGTTTGCCCAGGAGATCAACGCAGACCTGATACTGATCATGACCACCAAGGATATCACTTTTGCCGACTATATCTGGGGCGCTAAGGAGCAATACATCATCGCCAACAGTTCGAAGATACCTGTCTGCTGTGTGAACCCAACCTCGGCATTTGCCAATCTCGGCCAGTTCATGTATGGTTAAGACCCGGTAAGCGTTAGTACTCAATGTCTATTGTTGTCAGCAACGTTACGAAATATTACGGAGCTCAGAAGGCTCTTGATGATGTTTCATTCACCATCCCGGCAGGTGAGATTGTAGGTTTCATCGGCCCCAACGGAGCAGGAAAGTCGACGATGATGAAGATCATTACCGGCTTCTTTCCCGCAGACGCGGGAGAGGTTACCGTATGCGGGCTTCAGGCCGGCCCGTCTGCCAGGGAGATGAGGCGGCAGATAGGTTACCTGCCCGAGAACAACCCTCTCTACCTTGATATGTATGTGAAGGAGTACCTCGGATACGTTGCTGAAATTTATTCGCCTGGCAGAAAGAGCCGCGAGGCTGTCAGTTCCGTAATAGAGCGCACCGGACTTACCCCGGAACAGGGGAAGAAGATAGGCGCGCTTTCCAAGGGTTACCGCCAGCGGGTGGGACTGGCACAGGCGCTGATCCATGATCCGAAGGTGCTGATCCTCGACGAGGCCACCACGGGTCTCGATCCCAACCAGATAGTAGAGATACGCAACCTCATCTCAGAAGCCGGCAAAGAAAAGACCGTTATGCTGTCAACGCATATCATGCAGGAGGTGGAAGCCATCTGCAGCAGGGTGATAATAATAGACCATGGCCGTATTGTGGCTGACGGCCCCATTGACGAGATCTCCTCGCTCGCCGGCGCCCGCCTTGAGGAAACCTTCAGGCAGCTGACCGGAAGATAGCCTGCAGCCCCCATAAATTATCATTTCATTGGTTATTTGCAGAACAGAGCATCAGTGGCTTTGTCAATGTTATTTGGAGAACGTCTAAATTAGTTCCCTGTTTAAAAATATTCTGAAATTTCATGTCACAAAACAGAGGATTGTGACACGTACTGATGAATGATGCTCCTGCAAAGGAAAGTATCCATCTCTGATTGTGTGGAATAATAGGAGAATTGAATGTAAGTGTTTGATTTAATAACTTTTAGCTGCAAACTTAAACCTTGTGAATTATGGAAAAAGAAACAATTGGAATCAAGATCTGGCTGCTTGTTGCAGGTCTTGTATTGTGGAGTGTTGTCCAATCATGTGAAATGAAGGAGACAATAAGTAATGACAATGCCAAGCCAGTTGGCAATTATGAGAAAAACGAGTACAATTCTGATTTCAGAGATTTCGCCCGGGCGGTGAGTGTGGCTCTGAAATCCGACAAAGACTTTCGTTACATGGTCAGAGATGAAGCGCTTAAACTATTTGATGGCGACTATGATGTGCTATTGAGACACTTCGTAGACAAACAGGTCAAAGCCCAATCATCTTTAAAATCAGAAGTCAAAGACTATACGGTTAAAAAACTACTGGAGGATTCCTATATAGTGGGTGGGATTAACAATAAAAAGTCTTCCGTATCGATAATAGATGAACTTCTGAGGAAATATCCAGATATGCAAATCGCGATACCTGTACACGCTGAAGAGTGGGATGTAAATAACTACTGCCCAACAGTAACATTTCTGCCATTGGAATATGACGAGGCAACTACTGAAACACTAACTGGTTATGATGCGAAAGGTAATATCGTAAGCATTGATGCGATAAATGAACCCGATAAGCCGGTCATTGTTATCAGTGAGAATGAAAGAATGATCATGGCGCCTGATCCCGACGACAATCCGGTAAAGCCTTCTGCTCCGACCAACCTGATCGGGACACAGACAGAATCCGGTATCAGACTAACCTGGACAATGCCTGCTGGTACTTATCCGTCAAACACTTCAGGTTACTACATTTACCGTAAAACCACAGATACTCCGGTCTACAGTCTGATCCAAAATGTGTACGGAGCTTCTAATAGAAGTTATGATGACAATAATGTAGAAGCAAGTCGTTCCTACTCTTATTATGTGGAAGCATTCTACCAGGGGTTAACTTCTGACCCATCTAATTACATTTCAATTACAGCCCCGAACTATCCTAAACCTCCAACTTCATTTGATGCAATTCAACAGAAAAAGGGTGAGATTGAGTTAAGATGGGACAACGAACACGATCAATACATACAGGAAACCAGGCTTTCAAAATATGTTGCTGGAGTTACTCCTGGCTATCAATTATATAAATCTTTCTCCCCCAATGAACATAACTACATTGATAAGGAAGTAATACCCGGCAAAACGGTTAATTACAAATTAAACCATGTAACCTCTTTTGGGGAATCAAATGCCAAATATGATTTTGTTAAAGTTCCTTATCGTGACATATCCCAAGAATCTCCGGTCTATATCAAACAGATAAAGTTTACTGACTGGAAGCTTGAAAGATGGCCGGCAGGCAAACCTGAATTCTATATTGCAGTTAGCAATGTTGATGCGAGTAAAAAGCCATATACAGTTCAGGATCAAATTGATTGCCAATTTACAAGTAAAACCAATCTGTCCCAAATCTTTTACGGTGTGGAGGTACTTAAATGGCAACCTGGTTTCTGGTATGATGTACTTACGTTCACTGTCATCGAATATGATAAGCCTTCAAGTAAGTTTACTTTTGAGACATCAGTAGCATATAACCAGAAGGATGAGGAAAAGAAAGGCCTGCAATCCACTGGTTCAGTAAAATATGAAATTACTTTTGAAGACCATGGGAAAAAATGTGGTAATTCACACCTGAACTATTTTGACCAACCTGAAAAATGGCTGGTATTTCCTAACTACGGCGTTCAAATTCTTGTTAGTGAATCAGATAATTAAACCTTTGCCATGTGTAAACAAACAGTTATGCTAATCGCCCTGCTTCTGTCAGGACTCCACTCTTTCTCCCAGGAGAGATGGATTGACGAGAGCAATGGTAAACCTGAAGTTGAAATCGGGTATTTGCATCTTTACAATAATCTGAATGCAGATAACTATTTCAAATTCAAATATAGATTTGCCACTGATAACGGAGATGCAAGTCTTGGAGGCATTAGTCTTAAACTAAATATCCCGACCAAACTCAAATACCTGGATATTACCGTTGGGTCTATAATTGTGAAAGGTCTGGATTTGTTGGAGTATGGTTATGTAAATCCGCAGTATGCGGATAACCATGATTACATAATCAACGGAGGCGGAATCTATTTTGGTGTCAGCCCCGGAATTAAAGGTAAAATCCTCAGCCTTACCACAGAGTTTGGAATAGGGTTCTTTTCTTTCAAGGAATATGTGAGCATAGTAAACAATGTCACCGACCCGTTCGCAGACGAGCATAACCTGAAAGCATCATACGGCCCGGGAGCTATCAGCTCTGTAGGTCTGGGCATAAGAATCTGGAAACTGGGGATTAATCCATCCGTCGTTGCTATCTACTCAGGAGGCGCAGGGGCAAGCTTCACGTTCTATGGCTTCAACCTGCCGCTTACTTTGCAATTCTGAATTGTTTCAGGAACAGTCAGGCAGCAGGCCTGACTGTTCCTGATCTTCAGTTAAATACGGAATAACGTATGACACGCCTAGCTGGCGCCCGCCTCGAGGAAACCTTCAGGCAGCTGACCGGAAGATAGCCTGCAGCCCCCATAAATTATCATTTCATTGGTTATTTGCAGAACAGAGCATCTGTAGCTTTGTCTATACTATTAGCCACCGATAACTGAGATGAAAATATTGGAGTTCTAACTCTTAAATAAATATCCCGGCCAAACTCGAGTTCATTTCCTTTTAATATATATCTTTGACCCCAATTATACGACAGGTGGACAGATTTGCACTGATTGCAACCACGGAAAAAAATGCTAAACCGGTATCCATCCGCTGCTTTCTCAACAATCCGCCCCTGCCATTGTTAAACTTAAAAAGATTAACAGATGAGCTATTTATTTACTTCCGAATCCGTATCCGAGGGGCACCCTGACAAGGTTGCCGACCAGATCTCCGACGCACTTCTTGATAACTTCCTGGCATGGGACCCCGAATCAAAGGTGGCATGCGAGACCCTCGTCACAACAGGCCAGGTTGTTGTTGTGGGCGAGGTCAAGACAAAAACATACATAGACGTACCCACTATTATCCGAAATACCATCAACCAGATCGGCTACACAAAGGCTGAGTACAGGTTCGACGGCAACTCATGCGGAATCCTGTCTGCCATTCATGGACAGTCGCCCGATATCTCTATGGGCGTTGAGCGCGGGAAGAAGGAAGAGCAGGGTGCAGGCGACCAGGGAATGATGTTCGGATACGCCGTTGACGAGACAGAAAACTACCTGCCTCTCTCTCTCGATATTGCCCATGAACTCGTTTACCAGCTCGCTGAGATCCGTCGCGAAGGCAGGCAGATGAAATACCTCAGGCCCGACTCGAAGAGTCAGGTCACAATTGAGTATAACGACAACGGCACCCCAGAGAGAGTGCACACGATAGTCGTTTCCACCCAGCATGATGAATTTGACAAGGACGAGAAGAAGATGCTGGAGACGATCAAAAAGGATGTGATAAACATCCTCGTTCCAAGGGTTAAGGCTCAGTACGGCAAAGAGGTGCAGCAGCTCTTTGACGGGAAAATCATATATCATGTCAATCCCACCGGCAAATTCGTTATCGGCGGGCCTCACGGCGACAGCGGCCTGACAGGCAGAAAGATAATCGTTGACACTTATGGCGGCCGCGGCGCTCATGGTGGCGGCGCTTTCTCGGGTAAAGACCCCTCGAAGGTCGACCGTTCAGCTGCTTATGCAGCACGCCACATAGCCAAGAACATGGTTGCTGCCGGTGTGGCCCGCGAGATGCTTGTCCAGGTCTCATACGCCATCGGCGTGGCCGAGCCGGTTGGCATCTTCGTGAATACTTTCGGTACCTCGAAGGTGGAGCAGAGCGATGGTGAGATCGCAAAGATCATTGACAAGATGTTCGACCTCCGGCCGGCAATCATTGAGAAGGTATTTGACCTGCGCAAGCCAATCTACAGTGAGACGGCAGCTTACGGACACATGGGCCGCCAGCCGCGAACCATTGAGAAAACCTTTAAGTCATTCAACAGCAGACCTGACAAGAAGGTAACCGTCCGGCTCTTCAGCTGGGAGGAACTAAATAAAGTCAGTGCCATAAAGAAGGCTTTCGGGCTAAAGTAAAAGCAACTTCTCAGAGTTCCTGGATGATTACTTTTGGGGGAAACTCCAGAATCTTGTATTACTAGGCCGTTAACCAAATGGATAAAACAAAGATTGATGACCTGGTTTATCCAAATGCAGCATTTTTCAATACTAACCTGAAATAGTTTCTAACTGTTGAAGAAGAGGTTCTTCCACATGTTTTTTCGCCCATTTTTACATGCGGTGGTGTTTTATTTGCTGCCAATACTCTTACTTTTCTTTTTATGATATTATATCGGTCATGTCCGAAAGAATGACAGATAACTGTTTGATCCCCTTCTTTTCTTTCATCAATTTATGGGACACAATGTCCCGTAAACTGTCCCGAGAAAAAAACAATTACTTAAATTTCAATCTTGCGGGACAGATTGTCCCATAAACTGTCCTGTGAAACTGATTGATTTACTTGTTGTATTCATACTTGGTATATTTACCTGCTCCAACAACTTTTAATAATCCGGCATCTCTTAATTTGCTCAATTGCCTCTGAGCTGTTTTAGGATTCAACTCAAAATGTTGTGCAAATTCACTCCTGGAAACAGCTCCCTTGCTTTGAATAAATAATATAGCCGTCCTGTCAACTTCATCCAGTTGCTTTAATCCTGCCTTTTGGGCAAGATAAGTCGGAGTCCTGCCGAACGTCACCTCCAGCATGCCTGCCTTCATTCGGAAAGTTGGCAGCGGAAATCCTACTTCCGGAAGATGCTTCATGCTTCTTAAGCCAATACCACGTTGCTCAGCCAGATGCATCTGATTGAAAACATACATAATCTTAGGATTACGGCTAAGAGAAGGGGCGTCAAAATCTGCCAGGTCATTCAATGTTAATGGATACGTTGGATCTCCAGGACTTCTCACAATAATTTTATCCGGATCAATATATAAGTAGTTGGTGGCACCTTCAATTGTGTAATCACGGTGAATTACGGCATTGGCAACCGCCTCTAATAAAACTTCGAATGGAAAATCAGATATTTCTTTTCGTTTGCCTGTGGATTTGTCCATGGTCATTTTAAGCCCCTTATCCTTCACATAATCCAAAACATCAGGGAGAAGAGAAACCAAAGGGCCTTTAAAATCACGCACTTCAGGCTTACCCTTGCCGTAATTGATTTCCACTTTAAAAACCGTTTGGGGGAAAGGCGTTTCTGGATTCTTTCCAAAAACCATGATACCCAAACCAGTGGGTTTCATGACTCCGGATTTTTCGTCCTTCTCCAGAAAGCCAAATTCATGGGCCCATTCATTAAATTCAGGCGAAGGATACTTGAATGAAGCAGCAGATTCTTTGATAAACGATTGAATAGCTGTATCCGAAAAGCTTTTGATTGTTGAACCACTAACAGGTAATTGAAGAACATCCTTTATAATCTTTTTCTCTTCCAATTTTGCTTTTAACGCTTCAGCTTCCTTTTCTTTCTTAAATTCTGCATTATCCTGCCATATTATTTCTTGTAGCACAGAAGGAAACATTTCAACTTCTATTCCATTCTCTTTTAATTTCTTTACACCTTCTCCCGCAATTTTTGGATTCGGATCTTCTACACCTACATAAACTTTGCTTAAACGCGCTTTTTTAATATGAGTACTACAGCCTCTTTTCTTAGCCTTCTCTGTATCTTTATTTTGATTTCTGGATTCATCTGTACATGGTTCCAGAGTTACATACAGCACACATCCTTTCAGATTCACATCCACCAATTTACGTTCTATCAATGTAAACTCACAATGTTCCCCTTCACGTAGCTCACCACGATGAGCTTTATCCAAAACTACACCGTCCGCAGTGGCAATAATAGCACCCACAAGTGGATCTGTTTTATCTGTATGCTCAGGAATCGACAAATGACTCTCCTTAATTGCCATTTGCATAAGCTCCAAAGGAGTGTATTTCTTCTTTGCCATTAGTATAACCGATAATGATGATTTGAAAACCTGTTTTCTAACCTGATTAACATAACTCTAAAATAAAGCATACGAATTGATTTTACAATCTTACAATGACCATTTTTTAGATTTCTGTCTTCATATTATTATTAGAACCAAATTAGAGTCCATATCAAACAATGATTTTGCTGTTACAGATCTGTTTTCCATATCATTTAAGCAATGACCCACATCCATTAAATAGTGATCGCCATTATTTTAGTAATAGTCTGATTGTCATGACTAAGAATTCAACTTATCTCTTTAATTTCAGCTAATATTATGCTCCCTCTTATAGCATTTTCAGACTTCCCCTTATTACTCTCCAAATTTTTCTGAGAAATCAATCGGACATCAACATGTTTCTTATCTTGATTTATACCACGGTATTAATCATAGTTTTCATCAAAATCGTCATTGAGCATTTCGGCTTCAATGCCATCTGGATCAATGAATCTAAAGATTCGGAGCCAGCCATCTTGCCGCTTCTTTAATGGTCATGCTGCACCTGGCGGCATAATCTTCAAGCTGGTCGCGCCCGATGGTTCCCACGTTGAAGTATGATGACCCGGGCGATCCAAACAGATAACCACAAACCGAAGAGACAGGCACCATCGCAAAACTATCCGTCAGCGTGACACCTGTCGTCTCCGGCACCCTGAGAATATCAAACAGTATCTTCTTGCCGGTATGATCGGGGCATGCAGGGTAGCCCGGCGCCGGCCTGATACCCTGGTACCTGCCCCTGAACATCTCAGCCATGCTAAGCTGCTCACCTGCTGCATAACCCCAGTGTTTAACGCGTATCTCGCGATGAAGCCATTCGGCTGCCGCCCCGGCAAAGCGGTCAGCGAGTATTCCCAGCATAATGGTACGGTAGTCGTCTCCCGCAATATCTGCCGGCAACGGATTGATGGTCTTCACTGACACCACGAAGAGTCCGGCGTGATCATCTTTTTCTGCGACGAAGTCTGCGAGGCAAAGGTTATGCTGGCCCGGCTCCTTCTCCTCCTGGTTGCGCAGGAAACGAAGCCAGGTTTCACCGGGAGCGGCAGCACTTCCCGATGCCGTGCCTCCGGTGATCAGCTTCACGTCATCTCCATGCCTCTCTGCCGGGAAGATCCCCGAGAGCGCCTCAGCTCTCATCAATCCCTCGCTGATAATCCGTTCAATCATCACCTGTGCATCATCATAAAGTTTCTTCGCTTCTGCCCCCTTTACAGGATCATTGAAGATATCAGGATACCTGCCGTTGATCTTCCACGCGAAGAAGAAGTAGGTCCAGTCTATGTAATCAACCAGTGTCCGCAGGCTCACGGGACCGGAGTTTATTATTCCCGGTATTGCCGGTGCAGGCATTGGCTGCATGGTCTTCATGCCGTTTGCCCTGGCCGCCTGCAGTGCTATGAGCCTCTTCCGCCTCCGCGATGCCTCATGGTCATGACGCAGCCTTTCATACCTCTCCTTCATGCTCCTGCCGAGAGAGCCGTCAGCAGCCACCAGACCTGACATCACAGAGACAGCCCGCGACGCATCTTTCACATATACAGTGTTATACGAGTAAACAGGCGCAATCCTGACCGCTGTATGTATCTCCGAGGTTGTTGCCCCGCCTATCAGGAGCGGTATCTTCATCCCCCTCTCCTCCATGAGCGATGCTATATGCACCATTTCCTCAAGCGACGGGGTGATCAGCCCTGATACGCCGATGAAATCAACATTCTCCTTTATGGCTGTATCAAGTATCTTTTCCGCGGACACCATCACGCCGAGGTCTATCACCTCATAATTATTGCACGCCAAAATGACCTCAACAATATTTTTCCCGATGTCATGAACGTCGCCCCTGACTGTTGCCAGCAACACCTTGCCTGCAGAGGTGGTTTCTCCCCCCTTTATCTCAGCCTTGATATAAGGTGTCAGCCGTGCAACTGCCCTCTTCATCACCCTGGCGCTCTTGACCACCTGCGGCAGGAACATCTTTCCCGACCCGAACAGGTCACCCACCTCATTCATTCCATCCATCAGCGGACCCTCGATGACTCCCAGTGCCCTGTCATACTGCTGCCGGGCCTCCTCAACATCATCCTCTATGTATGTGTCTATACCGTTCACAAGAGCATGCCTGATACGGCTCACCACATCGCCTTCGCGCCATTCCGGGCGCTTTGTCTCCTCATCCTGCTTCTCTCCCTTCATCGCCGAAGCATACTGCAGCAGTCTGTCGGTAGCATCCTTCCGTCGGTTCAACACCACATCCTCTGTCAATTGCAGCAGCTGTGGTTCCACGGAGGTATAGACCTTCAGCAGTCCGGGATTGACAATCCCCATATCCATGCCTGCCTTAATGGCGTGATAGAGGAACACCGCGTGCATCGCCTCCCTGACCGGGTTATTGCCGCGGAACGAAAACGACAGGTTGCTCACTCCGCCGCTTACCCTTGCAAACGGGAGGTTTCTTTTAATATATTCAGTGGTTTTTATGTAATCAACAGCGTAGTTATTGTGCTCCTCAATGCCTGTGGCGATAGCCAGGATATTAGGATCGAAGATGATATCCTCCGGCGGGAAACCGGCTTTCTCCGTCAGCAGACGGTACGATCTGTCAGCCACCTCCCTGCGTCTCTCGAATGTGGCAGCCTGTCCCTTCTCATCGAAGAGCATCACCACTGCGGCAGCGCCGTAACGCCTCACCAGCCGTGCCTTCTTCAGGAATTCCTCCTCACCCTCCTTCAGGCTGATGGAGTTGACAACCGGCTTGCCCTGTATGCACTGCAGTCCTGCCTCCAGCACTTCCCACTTTGAGGAGTCAACCATTATAGGCAGCCTTGCTATGTCAGGCTCGCTCATCACTATGTTGATGAACCGTCTCATGGCTGCGACGCCATCAATCATGGCATCATCCATACATATATCTATCACCTGTGCGCCGCCCTCCACCTGATCACGCGCCACATCGAGCGCTGCCGCGAAGTTCCCCTCGCGTATCAGCCGCGCGAACTTTAACGAACCGGCCACGTTTGTCCGCTCTCCAATGTTGACAAAGTTGCTGTCAGGACGGATCACCAGCGGCTCGAGACCGGCAAGTGCCGTGACGGGTTTCCTTTCCGGAAGCGCCCTCGGTTTCTGTCCTGCGGCAATGGAGGCAATGACCTTAATATGGTCCGGGGTGGTGCCGCAGCAGCCTCCGATGATGTTCACCCACCTGTTCCGGATGAAACTCCTTATGATATTGCCCATGTATTCGGGCGACTGGTCATACTCAGCAAACTGGTTTGGCAGACCGGCATTGGGGTGTGCCGAAACATGGAATGGCGCCTTCGCCGCAAGCTCCTCTATGAAAGGTTTAAGCTGCTCTGCCCCCAGTGCACAGTTGAGCCCTATGCTCAGCAGCGGGTAGTGCGACATTGTAATGAGAAAGGCCTCGAGGGTCTGCCCTGTAAGTGTACGGCCGCTGGCATCAGTGATGGTGCCTGAGACCATTACCGGCACATCAATACCTCTCTCCTCCAGTATGCCACTGATGGCAAACAGTGCTGCCTTGGCATTGAGGCCGTCAAAGATGGTCTCAACAAGCAGGATATCCACGCCGCCGTCAATCAGTCCGCGCACCTGTTCGTCATAGGCCTCTGCAAGATCTGTAAATGTTACTGTCCGTACGCCTGGGTCATTCACATCGGGCGACATTGAGGCCGTACGGTTTGTCGGACCAACGGAGCCGGCCACCCACGACTCGCGGCCACTTTCTGCACGGTGTTGCTCAGCAGCCTCCCTGGCCAGCCGTGCGGCAGCCACGTTTATATCATAAACGAGCGGCTCCATGTCGTAGTCTGACAGCGATATCCTGTTTGCATTGAAGGTATTGGTGCTGATTATGTCAGCGCCTGCCCTCAGGTAGCTCAGGTGAATATCACGGATTATGGCGGGCTGTGTCAGCGACAGCAGGTCGTTGTTGCCCCTGAGTGACCGGGGGTGGCTGGCATACTGCGCACCTCGGTACTGCTCCTCGGTAAGCCTGTGGCGCTGTATCATTGTTCCCATGGCTCCGTCGAGGACCAGTATCCTCTCAGCCAGTGCCTCTCTGACAGATCTATTCAATGTCTGGCGATTATAGTTTGGCAAAGCTAACTTAAAGCAGTGATATATGAAAACCAGTCTGTGTACAGCGGCCGTTATCCGGTTCATCCACTGCGGCCATCCCATCACCCACCCGGCAACAAAGGCAATCTTACGGTTCATCCACCGCGGCAGGTGTCTGGTGGGTGATTGATGCTGCCAGCCGGAATGGACCCCTGATCCTGCAATTCCGGCACAAATGCCGCTTAAATGTCAGCCAATGCCGCAACACTGCCAGAACATTTTCATTACCTTTCGCATACAAATAGTTGGGATATGTCTGCCACAGGAGAAAAAATCACTCATCTTAGAAAATCCCGGGGCCTCACCCAGGAGGAGCTTGCCGAAAATGCAAGGGTGAACCTGCGTACAGTCCAGCGCATCGAGAGCGGTGACACGGAGCCGAGGGTTACCACCCTGAGGGCATTATGCAATGCCATGAATGTAAATATCGAAGAGGTGATTGAGACGGGCCTCTGTGAAAACAGGAGCATCCTGTTCTGGCTTCACCTTACACCTGCTGCAGTCTTTCTGCTTCCCCTCGGTAACATTATTCTGCCACTGATTTTATGGTTGTCGCACAAGGACAAGACGTCACATGTCAGAGAGCAGGGAGCCAACATTATTAATTTTCAGATTCTCTGGTATGTAGTAACAGTCATCATAGTCGGCATTCTTATGTTCGGACTGAAAGATTATATGGCAACCGCATACATGCTGCTTCTCGTCCTGATGACAAATGTTATTTATCCGGTTTTTGTCGCCATCCGGATAAGAAAGGGGAAGATCAGAAATTATTATCCCGCAATTATAAGATTCATCAGGTAGTCTATTCAATCCCGGAATATATAGTTCCCCTTCCGTTGTTGCATGAAACAATGACGGAACAATGCTTTATCTGCGAGGCCGTCCCCTGCGGAGCCCTGCAGGGCTCAGGAATTATAACAGCGGAGTCACCCTCTCACCCACCCGGCAACAGCGGCCGTTATCCGGTTCATCCACCGTGGCCAGCGGCGGCGGGGCGGGGTAATGAGTCTGCCGGAGCGGGTGACTGAGTGAACAATGCCGGCGATCATCCCTGCTCCGGCAGGCTCATCAGCACGCGCGGCGGCGTCACCGCAGGTGACTATCACCCTGCGTCCGGAAACGGTCATCACCCGGGTAATCCTGTGCAAAACGAAGCCGCCGTCGCGACGCAGGGCCACTATCCGCCCCGCCGCCGCAGCCCCCTCAACGAATGGAGCTATCTCCACCTTATCACCCGGCCTGATGGCAGGCCACATGCTGTAACCCCCTGCAGTGACAGTAATGTTTTTGCCTGCACTCAGCAGAGCCCCGGCAGCGCTTGCAGCAATTGAAATCTCCTCCTCTTTCCTCAGTCGCAGGTACTCACGAATGGTTCCGTCAGGCAGGAACGAGAGCCTGCTCACGCGTACCGACGATACCAGGTCATCAGCTGCAGCGGCAAGCCTTGCTGCCGCTACCCTGTCCCAGTTCTGCTGGATAGAGTTGGCAAGAATCATTGCCACAGCCTCTGCCCCGGTGACAGGCTCCGACACATTGGCTGAGCCATGCCTTATTATCCACAGGTGGTCAAGAGGAGCAGACCGGGGTTCATCATTGCGGTAAACAGGTGTGTTGTGCATCATCCATCCGTCCTCACTGCGGCACAGCACCAGCCTGTCGTCATGAATGACACTGTCGCCTGCCCGGTCAAATATCCGTGCCAGGGTGGTCTTGCCGCTGCCGGAACGGCCGGTGAAGAGCCATCCCCGGCCCTGGCATGACACCCCTGAGCCGTGGATCATGATATCTCCGGTACGGGAGAAGAGAAAGTAAAATAATAACCCGTCAAGAGGATATGGAAGAGGATTAACAGTAATTGGTGCTTCTGCAATAGTTCCGGCTGTTTGATAGTCTGTGCCGGCATTGTCCTGAGATGGATCTGGAAGGTGCGATGCAATGAAATTGTCCGGTGCCAAACCCGATCCGTCATTGCAAGAATCTGTCGTGACCCTGACGCCGGCATCAACCTGGGGCGGACCTGTAACGGGCTGTGAAATGAAATTGTCCGGTGCCAATCCCGACCTGTCATTGTAAAGATCTGCCGTGACCCCGACATCCTCCGGAGCGCCGGTCACCTCACCCGTAAATATCCGCCACCGCTTTTCGCCGTTAGGCATTTCCAGAAGAGCCCTCCTCTCCGGCTCCTTCAGGAACACGCGCGCATAGGTGACACCTCCTCCCGAAAAAATCTCCCAGAATGGTTCGCCTGAATTGATTACCCCGCCAGGCACCTCCTCCATAAGCTGCGCATCAAACACCTTCTCTGCTGAAGCAGGAATCTCCCCGGGCCCGGGCTCAACCTCAACAACCAGGTCAGCATCAGCGACCAAATCAGCATCAACAACCATGTCAGCATCCAGATCATGATCTTCCCCTGTCACCCGCTCAGAAAAAGTTCCGGTACTCCGCGAAGACATTCCGGCACCTGTATGACACTGATCCTCCGGAGACATTCCGGCACTTGTATGGCACTGATCCTCAGGAGACATTCCGGCACCTGTATGACACTGATCCTCCGGAGATATTCCGGTACCTGTATGACACTGATCCTTCGGGAACATTCCGGTACCTGGATGGCACTGATCCTCTGAAAGCATTCCGGTACCTGTAAGAGATTGCTCCTCCTGAGGCAGAGTGTCCGGCACAGTCTCAGGCAAAATGTCACGATGTACCGCAAACGGCATCTCAGCCGGCGCCGTGAACGCACTGAAACGCTCATCAGGACGAATCTCCACACCCTCACGGGAGTGAAGCCGTATCCGCCGTCCGGCTATGACAAGGTCAACCGTCACGTCTCCCTGAAATGAAGGAATTCCTGAATCTCCCTGAAAAATTCCAGGGCATCTTTTTCGGCAATCTCAGGTTCTACATCGAACTCTTCCACTATCTTTGCCGCTATATCACTGATGTCTCGCTCTCCGTCAATCAACTCCCAGATAAAAGCACCTGTCTCGGTTAGCCTGTACAGAGAATCCATGTCGGCAATATTGTCCGTCAGTGGAATGAGCAGGTACTCGCCATTGATCTTGCGGTACACCACCGAGGGCGAATGCGAGGGGGTAGATGAGAGTGAAATCATAATCGTATAATCAATTCAAAGATAGCCAATTTCAATCTATCTTTGGAAGCGCTAAACAAAGCAGAAATGTCTAGAAAAAAAACACCTAAAAAAGGCGGGATTGATCAAAAAAAACTTATTGAGCTAATTGTCAGGGCGATGGCTAAAACCCCGAGACAACCGTTAAACTACAAACAGATAGCCGCAAAATTAAAGATAACAGAAAAGGAGGAGAAGCGGGCGCTCTCCGAAGCTCTTCTCAGGATGAAGAAGGACGGCACCGTCGATGAACGGGGCCATGGCAAATATATCCTCAAGGCTGTAGGCGGTTATGTAACCGGCACAATTGACCTCACCAAATTCGGATACGCTTTTGTGATCACCGATGAGCTGGAGGATGATGTATTCATCGCAGCGCGAAACCTTAATACCGCCCTCCATGGCGACCAGGTGAAGGTGCTGCTCTATGCACGCCGCAAGGGGAACCGCCCCGAGGGCGAAGTGGTTGAGATTATCAGCCGTTCACGAGCCACCTTTGTCGGCTCGGTAGAGTTAACGAAACAGTTCGCATTCCTCATACCCGACAACAAGAACATGCCGTTCGACCTCTTTATTCCTCTCTCAAAACTCAACGGAGCGAAGCAGGGACAGAAGGCCGTGGCACGCATGGTGGAGTGGGACCAGCGCTCGCGAAACCCTGTGGGTGAGATAATTGAGGTTCTCGGCAACCCCGGCGAGAATGATACGGAGATGCATGCAATCCTGGCTGAGTTCGGCCTGCCCAACAGGTTTGATCCCGAAATTGAGGCTGCAGCAGAAAAAATATCCGCTGAGATTACCGCTGATGATATCGCCGCGAGGCGGGATTTCCGCGAAGTCCCGACTTTCACTATTGACCCGGAGGACGCCAAGGACTTTGACGATGCCCTCTCGATGAGGGAGCTGCCCAATGGAAACATCGAGGTTGGTGTGCACATCGCCGACGTCACTCATTATGTCAAACCGGGCTCACCAATAGAAAAAGTTGCCCGCGAGAGAGCAACCTCGGTCTATTTGGTCGACCGCACCATACCAATGCTTCCCGAGAGGCTCTCAAACAATATCTGCTCACTTAACCCGTCAGAGGACAAGCTGACATATTCAGCTGTTTTTGAGATGGATGCAAAAGCCAACGTTGTAAATGAGTGGTTCGGGAGCACCATCATCAATTCAGACAGGCGCTTCTCTTACAGTGAAGCCCAGAAGGTTATTGACACCGGCGAGGGTGACATGCATGAACAGTTGCTGACGCTCAATAACCTGGCACAGCTGCTGCGACGCAGGCGTTTCGCCTCCGGCTCGTTCTCCTTTGAGAGGCTTGAAGTCAGGTTCAATCTGAATGAAGAGGGAGTACCCCTGGGCATTCTCTTTCGCGAGTTCGGCACCGCCAACCAGCTGATAGAAGAGTTTATGCTGCTTGCCAACAGGCGTGTGGCAGAATTTGTCGGCAGAAAACTGAAAGGAAAAACCTTTGTGTATCGTATCCATGACAAGCCTGATCCTGAGAAACTGAGCTCGTTCAGCTATTTCATCAAACGGTTCGGCTATGAGATTGACGCTGAAAACATCAAGCGTCTCCCGGCAGCAATGAACAAGCTGATGGAAGAGGTCTCGGGAAAGAAGGAGCAGAACATCGTCGAGACCCTCGCCCTGCGCTCCATGGCCAAAGCGGTCTATTCCACTGACAACATCGGCCACTATGGCCTCGCCTTCAGGCATTACACACACTTCACCTCGCCCATCCGCCGGTACCCCGACATGATGGTGCACAGACTGCTGACAAAATATCTGGAAGAAGAGCCTGTACACGATAAGGAGAAGTACGAAAAGCTGTGCGAGCACTCCTCTAAGATGGAGCGTCTTGCAACAGACGCCGAGAGGGCATCAATCAAGTACAAACAGGTGGAGTACATGAGTGACAGAATCGGGGAAGTGTACGAGGGTGTCATCTCCGGAGTGACCGAGTGGGGTATCTATGTCGAAATCATTGAGAACCAGTGCGAAGGGATGGTTGCCCTCAGGGAGTTGCAGGATGACTACTTCGAATATGACGAGGAAAACTATTGCATACGCGGAAGGCATTCGGGCAAGGTTTATATGCTCGGCGACAAGGTCAATGTTGAGGTGGTGAAAGCTGACCTGCAAAAGAGGCAGCTTGATTACCGGCTGGCTGAATCAGAGGATAGAGAGTAGCGTATCAGGTTTGCTGATTTCCGGAAGGTCAATTGACCGGGGTTCTTCTTTCCTGATCACTGCTTATCAGCTCCAGAAGCTTGCCGGGCGCTTCTGCTTCAGGCACATTTTTGATGACGGCTTCAGTTCCCCGGTAGATGTGAACTTTCCCCTCTCCCGCGCCAACATATCCGTAATCAGCTCCGGCCATTTCACCGGGACCGTTGACCACACATCCCATCACTGCAATCTTCATCCCGGTGAGGTGCGCGGTTGCCGCCTTCACCTTACGCACCGCCTCCTGCAGATTGAATCTGGTACGGCCGCAGGTGGGACATGATATGTACCTGTTACGGGTGATCCTTGCCTCAGTGGCCTGCAGAATGGAGAATGCCAGCCTGATCAGTGCATCTCCCTGAACAGTGCCACTGTTTGATATGCAGAGCCCCGCCGGATGGCGTGCAATAAAAAACCTTCCAAGCAGCGCTGCAGCTCCTATGGCCAGCTGTTCCGGATCGTCATAATTGAAAACAGGATTCAGAACCTTGTCATAAGCCTGCCTGCCACCCATAGCCTGAAGCCCGGAAGGTGTGACGGTCAGCACCTCCCCGGTGAATGGTGCACCTGACTCATCCATGAAACGCTCTTCCTCACGGGTATATACCTGCGGGAACCATCTCTCCCCCGGTTTTCGCTGCTCCAGCGATGCAACGGGATTCATCAACCGGCATGCCTCACCGGCGACAGCCTTAATAATTGCGCGGGCAACAGGAATCTCATCCTCGGGCGGCTCAGAGAGCGAAACACGAACCGTATCTCCAATCCCCTCTGCCAGCAGCGTTCCTGTCCCTGCAGCGGAGATGATTCTCCCGTCCGCACCCTCACCCGCCTCAGTGATGCCCAGATGTATGGGATAGTGCATCCCCTCATCAATCATCATACTCACCAGGAGCCGGTTGGCCATAACCATCGTGAGTGTGTCTGACGACTTCATTGAGACCACGATTCTGTTGAACCCTTCTCCCCTGAATATCTTCAGGAACTCTATTGCCGATACAGCCATCCCCTCGGGGGTGTTGCCATAGCGTGTCATGATCCGGTCAGAGAGCGAGCCGTGGTTTACCCCTATTCGTACGGCAGTACCATATTCGGCACATATCTTTATTAGTGGCATCAGCCTCTCCCTGGTGCGTTCCAGTTCTGCCATCCACCCGGAGTCAGTGAGCTCCTGCCTGATGAATGAAGCGCGTTTGTCAGCATAGTTGCCCGGGTTGATGCGTACCTTCTCAACGATCCGTGCCGCCACCTCGGCAGCGCCGGGATTGAAATGGATATCAGCGCACAACGGCGTTTCAAATCCTGCCGCCCTGACTCCTTTCTTAATGGCAGCAAGGTTCTCCGCCTCCCTGACACCCTGGGCCGTAAGCCTCACCAGCTCACCTCCCGCCTCTATGATTCTGATGCACTGACTG
>Ga0302237_1000856_pt1 | contig 24033 bp, 20 predicted proteins | sample AAG_UR_Ala_MG_FD_193530 | JGI IMG/M metagenome (GOLD analysis project Ga0302237, IMG submission 193530) | Enriched activated sludge microbial communities from anaerobic digester in WTTP, New Holstein, Wisconsin, United States - AAG_UR_Ala | ecosystem: Engineered > Bioreactor > Anaerobic >... | reverse complement strand
TCCTCTTAGTACTTGATGCTTCCGTGTCGTTCTAACTTTCTTTTTGTAAGCGTTAAAAATATATGCTTTTACTTATCCCAACGGATTTTGAAAGTATTTATAAGAAAATGGCTTACAATGGAAAAATCAACTTACACCACATACCCAGCAGATTTGCCTGAACTGATTGAGGCAATGCAAGCTGGCATGTATAAACACCTGTCAATTTTCTTATATCGTGACAAATCCTCGCTTGATATGGGATTTGGTCAGCGATATTTGTTGGTAAGCAATTCGGGTTTTGGATTGTACGATTTAAAAAGCGTGGATTATAATGCTGGCTTTCTCCAGATGCTGTTTACAAATCCTGACACAGGGTGTTTTGCTGAAGTCAATCTGGATGTGAATAATATACATCCAGAGCATTTTGCTATTCGCTGGAACGATATAAAGGATATGGTTTATAATGATATCGCCAGCGATTATATTGATGATGAATTGTTAGAACTGGAATATGAATAATGAGCCATACATAAATGCTAAAGGGCATAAGGTTCTTGAGTATATTTCACCTAACACCATTGTTCTTGACTTGCATTTCATAATGACCACTGGCAAAAGATTAACCAGAGGGATGCCCTACTTGAAGCTGGCAAACAAAAACATTGGAGAAGATATCGCTGCAATCAGGCTGCTTGGTTTTCAAGATTATGAGGGGATGATTTATCTTAATGTCCAAGACATTAAAACCAATCGCTGCTATAACCTTAATTGGAATATGGAAATCGATGATGACTGGTGGTTCTGGTCGTTAAGTGATATGGATAGCTTGAGCACTTGAACGAATTTTGTCCCACATATTAAGCTACATCCTTAAAGATTTGCTCCGAGAAGCCAACTGTTTGCAATCGATGGGATTTCTAAATAATACTTTCTGTTGAATTTAATATTCCTTTTGTTGATTTTTCAGAAGTGAACAGAATTTAAAATAACAAGTTCATTTAACTACAAGAATATCTTGACCAATAAGTGCAGTACTATTAACCCATCCCCTGCCAATAACTTCACCAGATTTATTAATTGCTTGGACTTCATACCAAGGGGAATTCAGTTTAGTTCTAATCGATAAAATCCTAATCCTACAACCTACAGGCAAATATTTAATATTGCTCATCGCTGCCATTGGGTCTGAAGGTTCAAATTCGGGCATTAGTGGTGTTTCTTTGGTTACGGAGTATGTCTGATTTACTTTCAATGATTGAAAATCAGCATATTCTTGTGCTTTTTTAATAGTTCCCTTCATCGGGAAATTATATTCCTTCGAGGCTCTTAGGGTTGTCAATCTCCCTGCTGTTCCTGTCCCGAAATGTCCAACCCCTTTACCAGTAACATATTCACCCCGTTCTCCTAAAATCCCTTTTACTGTTGAAGGTTGAGGTGTCGCAGCAGTGTAAAGTACGTCAATAGTAATAATATCTGATATTTTTGCTATTGGAGGAAAATCGTTTGGGAGGCTTCTCGCTAAATCTTGGTATTCATTATACCATTTCTCATCGTTCAAAGATATTAGCGTTTCATATTTGCCCTCTTTAACTGAAAATCTCACCTCTCCAAGGTTGCCACTATATGCTGTTGTATCCCCTTTTTGATAATAAATCCTGTAAACACTTAATAATAGGTTAGTTCCATCAGGAAGACCAGTTTCAATTTTTACTTTGATTTGTTTTTCTGCAGCAGGTACTATAGAAATATCTATACTATACTCTTTCAATTTTGTTTGGTTATCCTCTACTAATTCTTGTCGTGTTTCACTTGTTTCTGTTTGTGCTGACGCTCCAATATTATTTTCTGCCCATTTCGTACCCATTAACACATTTTCATATTTAAAGAAATTTGAAAATCCCTTGTCTGTGAAATTCACTATTGCGTACCCGAATGTCTCAGCATTAATTTCGGGAAGAAAAACTGAAACAGAGAACTCTTTCCAATCCTTATAACCACTCTCCCAGATTGACTTGGCTGTCCGCACTATTTCATCATCAGTAGGCAATGAAACAACATCAAGCAAGACGTTACACGTCATTCTTGAAGTATTCATATAGCTTTTATCCTGCTTACTGATGATTTCATATTTAAGTAAGTCTCCTTCTTTTGTTTGGTTAGATATGCAACTTACAATTATTAGACTTATTAAAAATATTGGTGAAAGCGTTTTCATGATAACCTTTCTTACTTACAAATAATCACTTGTTTCCTATTACGACTAATATGCTAATTTACAACATTTATGAATAATAATTCTTTAATACGATGAAGGTATACATAAAGACTAAATCACACGTCTAATTAGCTTAGATTTCGTAAATTTGATTTATATAATAATCACATTTATAAGTAAATCATGAAAAGGCTTATTCTTACAACATTCCTTGCCTTTCTATTTGTGGCATTAAGTGCACAAACTATAGGCTGCAAACTTGCTACTATCAATGATGGGAAACATCACACTGAAACTGAACCCATTGTCAAGAGATACAACAACATTCTTAACCAACTTGATAGCAAATACATCGAAACTAAGGATAAGATTGGTGATATGTTAACAGTTGCCAAAAGAGAGTTAGCTAATGATGGCTTATCCGAACCTCTCATAAATATTATGGAAGGTATTAATCTTCTCAATGATAAGTACACTACAAGTAAGAAATTCGCTGATAATGTCACACTTTACATAATTCTGAGACATAAAGGGCACTCCCATTCAGCATCATTACAAAATATGCAAATGCTTCTTAATGCTGGAAGCATGGATGAAATAATGAAAGAGATGGGACTTAGATAACTTTTATTGAACAATCCATCTGAAAAGTATCCATTGCTCTCCACAATCCTCAATAACAATATTTGAAAAAGAAAGAGGCAGTCCTCATTGTATCTCGCTGCATTTCACCCCGTGCTGTGGGTTTGAAGGACTGCCTCAAAGTTGGTCGCCCAATGCTTAAAAAAAGAGGCGGCACTATTGTGGAATAAATATGTCTTGCTGCATTTCCCTTGTGCTACAAGGAAAGATGTGCCGCCTCTAATATTGGTTGCATGACCAGTAAGGCTTAAAAGGCGACACATTTGAAATATGTGAAAGTCAACATCTGCAATACACTACTGTCTGATAAAGAATAAGGAGGGATGTACCGCCTTTTTATATATTTCAATGAGCAAATGTTATCACAGGCTCATAACGCCTTATTGATTGTATTGATTATTAGCACCAGAAACTGCGAAACACTTTACTAAATTATACATTTATTGAATTCTTGTCAAGTATCTGATAATTTTTTATGCAGCTATGTAAAAAAGAAAAGTTAGTTGACAAAATCCCGATAATGTGAAAAACAGGCAACAAATCCGATGTGTCAATGAGTTATCAATGCGTTGCTATAACCCTCTCAATTCTTTTGAATTCCTTATTTAATCCATTATCAAAAATATCCTGAACAATATTCTTCGCTATCAATTCACTTTCAATAGTTTCTTTATGTTCTTGTTGGCGCAAATATTCCACAAATATTTTAACTGTTTCAAGCCTTTGCTTTAGATTTCTATTTCCTTCAGCATCGGCTATCGGAAACACTTCTTTTAAACTTGAGAGATATTTGTCATCATAAATCACCGTGTCTTGTAATGTTAATTCCACATATGAAAAATTGTATAATAAGACATTTATGTAATAATGCCCCTTTAAAGAGATGCATAAAGATTGATTTTCCTCTGGTTCAAAGGCGTAGTCTGTATCAGAAATATAATCATCCGTTTCGATTAAATGATGCTTTAAAAGTCCTTTAATCTCATTATTTATAACTGATTGTTTGTAGCCAGCATTTGAGAATATATCGATAATATGTTTATATGAGACGAATTTTTCAGTGTAGCCTTGGACTTGAAGTTTGCTATCCAGATATTTTAATAGTTTAATCTTAGTAAAGTGGTTCGTACTCCCCTCTGCTGGTGAAAAGAGATTATTTACTAAACTAATTTCTTGATTGTAGTAAAGTTTATTATACAAAGCTATTGCTTTCAAAAATTCCCAAAAAGGAATTGGAATTGAACTTTCTGGGCTTGAACGTTGCCGCAAGATGTACTGCTCTACTTGAGTGTGACCTGACAACAGAAAATTCTTAAATATTTCAAGACCCTCTCTAATATTGGGGTAAGTTGTTTCTTCCAAGAACATCAGCAATTGTGAGTTCTCTTTACCAAAAAGTGACTGTTTTATACTAAGCAAAAAATCTTTCACTGCTGAATTATCAAACTCAATCTTAATAACACTTGATAATTCACCTTTCGATTTCCCTTCTACTTCAATGTTTGCTAAAGCATAATTAATTCTTTTTTGTAGTATTTCTGAGTAGGATGGTGCTGTAACATGGTAAACATTACATGCAAATGCGTCAAAAGGAGGTTGGTATCTCCATTTGTAGTAATACCCTTCCCTTAAACTAATTATTACAGCGCATTTTGCCCTGCGATTCAGGCTTTGAGCAAATAGAAAAACATCTTTCTGCGTTTGCGTGTCGAATTGGTCTGCGTTATCAATAATAATACAAAGGCGTACTCTTCTTTCCCTAATTAAATACTCAGAGGTTTTAATAAAATGATTTTCATTATCTTGCAATTTCGACTCGAAGAAATTTGTTAGCTTCTCATTATATTTAACATCGCTATTTGATAAATCATAATTCCAGATAGTTCGATTGTTCCTATCAATTTCCTGATAATAAATTCTTTTCAGTGCGGTTAGGTTCAGAATGTCTATCTTAGGGAATGTTTCATAAAATTGGTTTAGTAAATCCTTATATATCTTATGACTACTGTCAAATAAATCAGCTTTAGTATAGTTCCTAAAGTCCAAATAAATAACTGGTCTCTGCTTTTTAAAGTCCTCTGTGATAACGGCTTTGAACAAATAGTTTATAAAAGTAGTTTTACCTGCCCCTTTTGAACCAACAATTATAATTGGCTTGGGTGCTGCGATTTCCTTTAACTTAATAGGATAGCCTTCAATCTCGTTAGTGATGGTGTTAGCCAAATTCTTTGTGTTTCGTATTGGAATAACATTATCAATCTTAGGTGGAAGGTCAGCGAACAATTTTTCTATCTCTGATTTGTTTTTTTTGATTTCTGAGTTTTCGATAAAACATTCCTTTATTAAATTCTCGTCATCCAATATGTCATACTTATAAATTTCACCAAAGATGTCATTAATTAATGCTGCTAATTCTGCCGATAATGGATTTCGAACCAATTCATCTCCTCGATTTGGAGCACATGCAAGTACCTTATGCCCTGACGGGATTAGTTCATCGCTGATGATATTAAATCCACTGTTCTCAATAACAGAAAATTTGGAAAGGAGGTCGAAGAAATCAATATACCTGCTTTCAATATCTTCTAATCCGTTAAATATGACACACTTATTTTTCTTCCAATCAGTTCCATCACTATTGTAAAATTTACCGATAATGAACTGATGTCCATTAGTTAATACTCCAAAGGGTACACTAACATCAAAGAGATATTTACGAATTTGGTTGATTATCTCGCCATTCCCTTTCATGAGTGTTCCGATGGTAACGTTTTTATGTTTGGTAGGCAATGAGAATTCGGCAAAATTTCTCTTCGCTTCAATAACAAACTTAAATGAAGGAATTCCAATCAAATAATCATAGTAACCTTCCTGAGTATAACCTTCTCTACTAATGTTTTCTTCTTCCCATCCTAAAATAGACTTCAGTATCTCATCAATTAATTTTGACCTCGTATCTGATTCAGATAGGTCGTCTTTTATGTAATTAGAAATTTGGTTTCTATAAATATCAAATGACGTCTTAGATTTATCAATATTTTTAATCATACAGTACGCTTTAATTAATTGCATTATCCAAAATTAACCAATTTATCCCCAGATAAATAATTTTCAATCAATTAATATGGATTTGATTATGTACTTCATTTTAAGATAAACATTTGCCATGAAGTCAGTGGTTTAAAAACTCAACATATCATACGTTTCCATCAACTCTTCCTTGGCAATACCCAAATATCTCCGTGTCACAGCAGGATTGGAATGATTAAATAGTTGGCTCAACTTCACGAGCGACAGTTCCGCATTTGACCCAGAACGAACAAACACCTCACGCCCAAAGCACTTCCGTAGAGAATGAGTGCTGCAGTTTTTGATTTTAAGATTATATTGCTTTTTCAAATCCTTCAGGATAACATTAAGCCTCTGGATGGAGTAAACAGTCCCCTTCTGGCTAATAAACATGAAATCATTCAAGCTGGCAGGCTTAATTTTATTGTAGCAGTCCGATATATGCTTCTTTAATTGTTGGTTTATTTTTATGTCCCTTCGCTTCTGGGTCTTCTTTTCGATTAGCTGGAATTCATCCTTACCAAGCAAATCATGCCACCTCAATGAGAGGGTATCACTGGCACGTAAGCCAAAAAAGCAGCTACATGCAACATAAAGAGAAAGTGTGTACTTTTTATCATCATGCAATTTCCTAATAAGGTTCATTGCTTGTGACCATTCCAAAAAGTCTGCTGTCGTTTGGGAGAATTTTGCGCTCATCTTGTTTCAGTTTTATTATTATTAAATTAAAAGTGAATGTCGTTTTTTATTGATTAATGGTTCTGTTCATGTAATTCATTGATATCCTTGCAGAAAGAAAACATGGTGCTATTTCAGTTCTAAGCAAAAGTGAATATTGTTCTTGATGACCATATCGTGATTTTATTACTCCTAATGTTTTCATAAATTCAAATTAATTGGCTGAGAAGAATTGGAAGCGATATTTTTTTAATTCATCGTATTCCAGAATTGCTTTTCTAACTGGAACTATATTGATTTGATGAATATCGCAACCATCGATATACATTAAAATAAGAAATCTGACATCATAATTTGGCTCTCCATATATAATGTGGTGAATTATCTTCTTCCTATCAGGCTTCCTCTTATGCATATTTGAATGTGCATAACAAAGCTATTAAAATCCGTGAGGAAGTAACATTTAAATGTGCATTATTTTACCTTTGAACAATAATTGTTGATGAAACCAGCCAAAACGACCATGATGAACCCTCAGCATCAGGAATTTCTGAAAAAAGTTGGTATTAGCGTTAAAGAACTAAGAACAGGCAAGCATATCAAGATTAAAGAAATCGTTGAAGGAACACACATGCATCGCAACGCATACAGCCAATTGGAAAATGGCAAAACTTATTTCAAAATTTCGTCATTGCTCAAGGTACTGGATTTCCATAACATGAATTATTACGATTTCCTGAAAAAACTTGATGCAGAGAATAAGCATGTGGGCACAAAAAAGCCGAAATAGCATTGAAAAACTCCAAATTCAGCGTTAAAACAGCCATTTAACGCCAGATACTGCATTGAAAATGGTACAATAAACTGGCAATATTGGTGCTGAATGGAACAGAAAAGAATATTTATCGTAGGTGTTACCGCACAATCTATTGGTCATGGAGTATTTATAGGAAACCTTGCCCAACAATGAAAAAAACATATCCACAGGAATATTACAAGAAACTTGGCAACATTGCCGCATTAATAAAAGAGAATCGCCTCGCCAATGGATATTCTCAGATGGAACTTGCTGAAAACCTGAATTTGAATCGCAACACTTTGAGCAGGGTTGAGCGGGGATTTGACTTTCACATCCTTAACCTCATTGAAATCGCTCAGACATTGGAGATTGATTTAAGCGAACTCTTTTATGAGGAAAAGTAATTCATGAATTCATTAGATGATAACTGGTTAAAAGTAACGACCTAACCAATTTTTAATATAACTCTCATTTATTAAATTTCGACCTTATCCTTTAATATGATTAAAATGGAAAATGGTCAGATAAAAAATCTTAGTGCTGATTATAATTACTCAACAATTCCAGTAAAAATATTAAATGACAATAAGTTATCAGCGACAGCCAAGGGTGTCTTAGCATTTCTTCTATCCCTACCATCAAATCATAATATTAAGAAAAGGGATTTACCGAAGTATTTTAAAGAAGGATACTTTGCATTAAACAATGCATTTGAAGAACTTGTTGAAAAAAGATTAATTCATAAAATCGAACTACGAGATAAAAAAGGTCATTTCAGGGGGTATGAATACATGGTTCACGAATTTCCAAAAAAAAGGTCATCAGAAGCGCAAAAAGTCATACCCCATGTTAGAAACCGCAAATCGGGTCAGCGTAACATACCTGACATCATTGACAGAGTTTTCAATGAAGACTGCCTCGTTACAATGAGTAAAATGCCAGACAATTTTGTTGATTTGGTGCTTACCTCTCCCCCATATGACCATCTACGGTCATATAATGGCAATAATAAATTTGATTTCGAAAAAATTGCCGTTGAACTTACCCGAATTGTTAAGAATGGTGGTGTAATCGTTTGGGTTGTTGGCGATGGAATGTACAAAGGCAGTGAAACGGGAACATCTTTCAAACAAGCCTTGTTTTTTAAAGAGTATTGTGGACTCAGACTTCATGATACAATGATTTTCGAAAAAAACACTACAACTTATCCTGCTAAGCCTGATGGAAGCCGATATACACAGGTATTTGAGTATATGTTCATTTTCAGTAAAAGCAAGCCAAAAACTGTTAATCTCATTGCTGACAAGAAAAACAGATGGCATCTGACTACGAACTTCGGGGTTAAAACCGACAGGGATGATAACGATAATCTTGTTCCTGTAAAAAAGTTCAAGCCTATTCCTGAATTTTCACCACGTACAAATATTTGGAAATATGTTACTGGGAATGGATACTCCACCGAAGATAAGATTGCCCACCAGCACCCAGCCATATTTCCAGAAAGACTGGCGGAAGAGCAGATTTTAACGTGGAGCAATCCTAATGACATCATTTTTGACCCATTTGCTGGCTCTGGCACTACTATAAAAATGGCGAAGAAATTAAATCGGAATTATATTGGCAGCGAGATTGTTAAAGAGTATTTTGAATTGATAAAAAAGCGTTTAAGAAGTACATGATAATAACCATTTTTCTTGCCTAATCGCAGTTTAAAATGAAACTGGATTTTCAACCAGAACTGTATTAATACAGACAACACCAAAAACACGAACAACTCCTATTGGCAGTACAATTAAAATCAGATTTTGATTTTATCATTACTGGTCTGTTCTGCCATCATAAGGACAAGGCAACAATTAATGCAGGAACAAAATTCCAGAATAAAATTGGGAATGGGGAAAGCGATTTTATTATGCTAACCTATGCGAATTATTTTGAACGTATGCAGAAACTCGAATTGTCATGGGAAATGAGAGAATTGATAATGATGCTCTGGGCGAGGTATTGTGGACTAAAATTGAGCAATGCACTATTAAATAACTATTGAAAACCTATTCCCAATTACCTTTTTCTCAAAAATCTGACGTCCTAACCAGCTTCTGACTTGCCTGAAGATGTCATTTTTAGCTTTTTTGCGAAAATTCCTACTATCAAAATATGGACGTTCGTCACCACTTGCCAAATTTCAACAAAATCTACAAAACAAAATTTGAAATCACAAAACCCTGATAATCAGCGGAAATAGTTTTTAATTAAAAACATTTCTTTATCAAGGATTTCATTGGTCAAAATGCTGATATTCAGGTTTAAAGCACTTGCAATTCTCAAATTTCTGTTCTATATTTGCCTTACCACTGGTGACTAAACTGCCCGACCAGAACACTGAACGGGAACGAGCCGCCAAAAATAACCACAACAAAAGGAACAACATGGCAAATACTGCTAATGCAGTGTTTGGGTAGTTCTTTGACTGAGTTGAAGGTTGTTTTTGGTGGCTTTTTATTTGGAAATTATTAACACTTAAATATTTATAACGATGAAAAAATCTAAAATTGAATGGACAGAGCAGACTTGGAACCCTTCAGCAGGGTGTTCCAAAATTAGTTCTGGTTGTAAAAATTGTTATGCTGAAGTTATTGCGAACAGGCATAAAGCTATGGGCACTGTTGGTTATGAGAACGGGTTTAAATTCAATACTGTCCCAAGTAGATTAAATGTCCCTCTGAAAAGAAAAAAGGCGACAGTGTATTTTGTTAATTCTATGTCAGACATTTTCCACGAAGATATGCCTGAAGAATATTTGGATAGAATTTTCGAAGTCATAGAAAATACCCCTCACCACACTTATCAAATTCTGACAAAGAGAGCCGATAGGATGTATGATTATTTTTCAAAAAGACCAGTGCCTTCAAATGTTTGGCTTGGTGTAACGGTAGAGAATAAGCAACAAGGTTTGCCACGAATTGATAAACTGAGGCATTTAAAAGCAAAGGTGTTATTCTTATCTGTAGAACCACTTTTGGAAGATTTAGGGGAAATGAATTTAAAAAATATTGACTGGGTTATTGTTGGAGGTGAAAGCGGTCATAAAGCAAGACCTATGGATAAACAATGGGTCACAAATATTAAACAGCAATGCGAAGCCGAAGGTATTGCATTTTTCTTCAAACAATGGGGTACTTGGGGTGAAGATAAGGTAAAACGAAGTAAGAAGTTAAACGGAAAAGAACTCGAAGGTAAAATCTGGCAACAATATCCCGAAATTATTGAACAGCAATTCGAAGTGATATTATGAATTTAATTTGGCACATATCGGCAATATTGCTAACATATCATTTATACATTTTAATTATGAAAAATCTAAAAAAATTTATTCAAAGTGAGATGGTGAGCAATCGCATCAGATGCGAAATCAACTCACGTAAAGAAAGTGGCTACCTGAATGTTGTCGTTGCTATGAATGGCAATGGTAATTATGTACTTCGAGATACCATCTTTACAAAACTTGACAGAAGAAAGGTAAAATGGGCAGGTGAAATAGTAGACCAGCGTAAAGTATTCCTGTTCAAAGTCCATGACCTTTCCACAGAAACGGTTTTCAAAGGGTACTTAAACACACCTGAGAACATTTATTCAAAATATGTTCCTGACATAATGTGTCATCTGGATATAAGTGCGAATTAATATTTAAGAAAAAGTGGCATGGTATATATGGAATTCCTGCCATGCCACTTTTAACATAACCCTTTTGGTAATGTTTTGAAAAAATAGTATCGGTATCAGGGATTTTATTAACAAGCAGAGTATTTATAAGTGTGGTACAAGAATAATACATGTATCCCACAAAAAAATAACTGTATTAAAAATGATTTACAATGGATGTAGTAAAAGGTTACAAAGCCAAATTTGAGATTAAGGAAAAAAATCTCTATTGCAGGATGGACAGCAGCATGATTGAGCGTTTGAAAGAAATCAGGAGAGCATCTGGCATTTCCTGCTCAGAAACAGTTCGTGAAGCTGTAAGAAGGCTTTTCAACGAAATTGACCAATCAGGCAACATCACGCTGAAGATTTGATGATTGTATTGAATTAATGAAAATAGCATGGCTTGACAAGAGATTAAGCCATGCTAATTAAAAAAATGATATTCTATGTTAACGTCAACTATAAATACTGCCGAAATCGAAAGGTTACAGAAAAGTTTTCAAGATTATATATCAGAATGTAATAATCGTTATGAAAACAATAACCAGAAATATGTAATGACATATCCCATTCTTAAAAGCAAGAATGGGAAGCACACATTAATCACAAAAATCATTTCTGATATCCGAACCAAAGCTGAACGCAAATTAATAACAAATAAGAAAAAATTGCCAGTAGCTTACTTCTCTGCTCGGCACATGGTCGGAGATAAACTTGATGAGAATGTAAAAAGGCATTCAGGTTTAATAATAATAGATATCGATATCGATGAAAATCCTGATACAGATTTTATTAAGTTGAAAACTGATTTATGTAATGACAAATTCACACTTATATGCTTCAATTCACCAAGTGGTGGAATAAAAGTGATATTTAATACCAATATCAGCAAACTTGAACATCATAAAGCATATTATGAAAGCATAAAAACATACTTATTAAATAATTATGCTATCACTAAAATCGACACATCTGGTTGTAATATAGCCAGAGCATGTTACCTGCCGTTTGATAGCAATTGTTATTTCAAGCCACATTCATCAAAGTATTGTCTTGAGGATAAACAAATTGAAGATATTATCATTCAGATTAAATTAAACAAAGTAAAGAATAGTCTATCTAAAGTATTACTTCAAGTAGGCTATATTTCTTATGATGAGCATTATAATAACATCATTAATTTGTTACAAAAGAGGACAGAAGTAGGTCTATATAAGAATATCTTCAACAATTATAGATATTATAATATACACAGCAGGGTAATGGATACTTCTGTCCCCTTTTTGGAAATAATGATACTCAAGAATTCATTGCCATATAGGTTAAACTGGAATACGACCATTGATGAACACTATTTTAAAAGTAATACCCAGAAACAGATAAATCTAATTGATATTGGCTGTATTGATGGTATAGAAGTATGTAAGGTTGGTTTCAGGAGTGACCATGTTATTAAAGAGCATTACCGTGCAAAGACATTAAGTTCAATGGCGATGAAGCTGATGTTTAATAACCCATTCTGCCATCCAGACAGACTGCTTCAAGTAATAAGGGGGATAAATGATAAATACTGTGAAGACCCTCACCCATTAAAAAATCCAAAGCCTGATGATGAAGAGGTGAAGAATATCGTGATGGGCATTTATAACAAGTTCATCGCTGGGGAACTTGATTTCAGCAATGTCATAAACAGGAAGAAGGACAAAATTGCCAGAAAGTATGTATTTCGGTCAAAGGATTATATTGCTATAGACCGCTCAATAACGCAAAAGGAAGCCTGTCAAACGTTTCAGAAGGGGAAAAGGGAATTGTTGATGGTAAAGTTGCTTGAAGCTATTTACATGCTTCAGGATGGCAAGAAATTGACAGATGTTCGAATTGCAAAGTATCTCAAGGTACATCCCAGAACAATTAGACGTAATATTCCAGATGATTACAAACAACGAATTATGACGTATAACAAGAGTATTAAAGCATTACAAAGGCAATAAAGTGAGCCAAAATCGCCTTATAATGCTAATATGAGATATATGTTGGGCGTTCCAATCATAATTTCTTAATTTTAATGGTTCTGATAAATTCCTTTCCCGATGAACAAAAAATCGCTTTCTGAGCGTGACATTTGCACAAAATTCATTACTCCAGCCATAATAAAGGCTGGATGGGACAGAGACAGGCAATTTCTGGAAGAAGTATCCTTCACGGATGGGAAAATATATGTCAAAGGCAAATTAACCGCACGTGGGGCAAAGAAACGTGCTGATTATATACTTTACTTCAAGCCAAACATCCCAATTGCCGTTATTGAAGCCAAAGACAATAACCATTCTGTAAGAGCAGGGATACAACAGGCACTGGATTATGCCCAAAGCCTTGATGTTCCATTTGTTTTTTCATCAAATGGTGATGGTTTCATTTTCCATGATAAAACTGCAACAAACACACCAATCGAATTAGAACTCCCCCTTGATGATTTCCCGTCACCTCAAATATTATGGGGGAAATATAAGGTCTATAAGGGCATCACAGAGCCTGAACATGAAAGAATAACGTCTCAGGACTACTATTTTGATGGGTCAGGACGGAGACCAAGATATTATCAGCAAATTGCCATAAATCGCACAATTGAAGCCATTGCCAAAGGTCAGAACAGGATTTTAATAACAATGGCTACGGGGACGGGCAAAACTTATGTTGCCTTTCAGATTGCATACAGATTATGGAAGGCAGGAGTAAAGAAACGGATATTGTTTCTGGCTGACAGAAATGCTTTGATTGACCAAGCAAACAGGAACGACTTTAAGTATTTTGGTGATAAGAAAACAGTAGTTAAAAATCGCAAAGTAGATAAATCATATGAAGTTTATCTGTCATTATATCAGGGAATAACTGGAAGCGAAGAAGAAAAGAACATATATAAGCAATTCACCCGTGAATTTTTTGATTTGATAATCATTGATGAATGCCACCGAGGTTCTGCCAGAGACGATAGCGCATGGCATGATATTTTAAAATATTTCCATAAGGCTACTCACATCGGCTTAACTGCCACTCCAAAGGAAACAAAAGTTGTAAGTAACATTGAATATTTCGGTGAACCGATTTATACATATTCACTCCGACAGGGTATTGAAGATGGATTTCTTGCACCCTACAGGGTGATAAGGGTTGGGATAAATGTTGATTTGGAAGGATGGAGACCAGAGCGTGGTAAGACTGACAAAGAAGGGGATTTGGTGGAAGACAGAAATTATAACATTACAGATTATGACCGAACATTAGTAATTGATGAACGCACACAAATTGTTGCAAAGAAGCTGACTGAATACTTGAAAGGTTATAACAGATTTGCAAAAACCATTGTCTTCTGTGTTGATATCGACCATGCACAAAGGATGCGTTCTGCTTTGGTGAATGAAAATCCTGATTTGTCAGCCGAGAATTCAAAATATATTATGCAAATAACTGGCGACAATGAAGAAGGCAAGCGTGAACTTGACAATTTCACTGACCCTGAGCAGAAGTATCCAGTAATTGCAACAACATCAGAACTGATGACCACTGGTATTGATGCCATCACCTGCAAAGTAATTGTTTTGGATGCCAATATTGCTTCTATGACCAAATTCAAACAAATCATTGGTCGTGGAACAAGAATAAATGAGGACTACGATAAGAAATACTTCACAATTATTGATTTCAGGAACGCCACAGACCTGTTCGCTGACCCTGACTTTGATGGAGAACCAATTCAAATTAAAGAAGTATCAAGTGATGTTGATATCACTGATGTTGAGCCACCAGAGGTTGATTTTCCACCCGATGTTGAGTTGCCACCAGAACCACCTCTCCCACCTGATGAGCCACCAGAACCGCCCCATACAAGACTTAAAGTATATGTAAACGGGGTGGATGTTTCGATTTTAATAAGTCGTGAACTCTATTTTGACCAGCATGGTAAGCTGATTACGACAAGTCTGAAAGACCATACACGGGAAATCATCAGGGGGCAATTTGCTTCACTGGATGATTTTATTAATAAATGGAATTCCACAGATAAAAAAACGGCTTTGATTGAAGAACTTCAGCAGCAGGGAATATTAGTTGAAGCATTGTATAAAGCTGCTAACAAGGAACTGGATTTATTTGATTTGTTATGCCATGTTGCGTATGACATGCCACCACTTACAAGAAAAGAACGAGCAGAGAATGTCAAGAAACGTAACTATTTCACCAAATATGGTGAACAGGTGAGAAAGGTCATGGAAAACCTGTTGGATAAATATGCAGACGAAGGAATTGATGATATTGAAAGTATGGAAGTACTAAAGGTTAAGCCATTCACGGATTTTGGGTCACCAGTGGAAATTATTGGGGCATTTGGTAGTAAGAAAAAATATCTGGATGCGATACATGAATTGGAAAATGAACTATATAAGACAGCATAATGGAACAAAAGATTGAAATTATTAATAATTGGAACTTAAAAAAGCTATTCGGTGAATTAGAGAATGGCAATATTAAAATTCCAAGGTTTCAGAGAGGATATGTTTGGGAACGGTCAAAAATTGTGAAACTTTTAAACAGTATTTACTTGCAATACCCAATCGGGTCGTTCTTTATTTGGGTTGCAAGCCTTGATTATAAAAACTTTTGTAGAGAATTGACAGAACTTAATTTGCCTGAACAGCCTGAAGCTAATAACTATAGTTTTATCCTCGATGGTCAGCAAAGGATAACATCACTTTATGTTGCACTTAAAGGCAAGAAGTTAAACGGTACAGATTTTTCTACAATTTGCTTTAATCTTGAAAAAAAAGAGTTTCAAATACCACGACTGAAAAATGAAAAGCATAATATTCCAGCATGGAAACTCTTTGATACAACAGCATACGGTGATATTTTAACGGATTATGCTATTTCCGATAGAGAATATGGCACAAGCTATTCAACAGTATGGCGTGATTGTCAACAAATTTTCACTGACTATCCAATAAGTATTATTAAGACCCTGAGAATGGATTTAGAGCAGGTTGTGACGATTTTTGAACGTATTAATCAGGGTGGAAAAAGGTTGTCATTATTTGACCTCGTTCATGCAAGCGCATGGTCTCCCAGTTTTGACATGAGAGAAAAAATTAACGAATTTAACAGTGAACCTAATGTTATGAATTTCGGTGGACTTGGGAATGAAGTGTTTATTCAATCCCTTTCATTAAATGCATTTGATGATTGCCGAAATTATAATCAGTTGCATTTAACTGCTGAAATTGCAAATCAGTTATGGGAGAAGACAATTGAATGCTTACGAATGTCAATCGATTTTATTAGGACGCTTGGGGTCAGGTTTATTGACTTTATACCATATAGTTCCTTTTTTCCTGTATTGCAGTATTATTTTTTTAAATCAGGAAATAGAAGCATTAAGAGTGAGCATGTGAAATTTATTGAAGATTGGTTCTGGTCTGTGACATTTTCACAAAGATATTCAAGTTCCAGTCTGACCCTTATGAAAGAAGATGCTACATGGATTTACAACTTGTCACAAGGGATACTGGAAACCAACACATTTGGTGTATCGCTTACTATTAAGGAACTATTGAAGGTTCGAATGCAGAATATATCTGTAATTAAAAATGGCATACTCTGCTTGATGGCACTTGAAAATCCAAAGGATTTTGATAACGGACAAATGGTAATTCTTGACCGTTCAAATGTATCACGGTCAAATAGCAAAGAGAACCATCATTTCTTCCCATATTCACTAAGACAGAAATTTGGAACAGACAGTAATGGTATTAACAGTCTTCTGAATTTCGTTTTAATTTCTGGACGGCTTAACAGGGAAATTTCAAATAAATTACCGTCAGATTATCTGAAACAATATGAAGAAACTAACACAAGTATTGAAGAACACCTATTATCACATTTCATAAATCAAGATGCTTTAGAGGCTGCAAAAGTCGATAATTTTCAATTATTTATACAAAAGCGTGGTGAGTTTATTCTGGATAAAATAAAATTGAAAGTTAGGATGCAATCATTTACAGAGCCAGAAGAAGACATTCTTGAGGATAATATTGAATATGAAGAACCTTTAATTGAAGAAGTAGCGTAATGGCAAACATTTCAGGAGTAATAAAAAGCATCAGGGACATAATGTGGCAAGACACAGGTTTGAACGGTGATGCCCAAAGGATAGAGCAACTTGGATGGATGTTTTTCCTGAAGATTTTTTCAGATAAAGACCAAGAACTTGAATTATTAAATGATAATTACAAATCGCCAATACCACCAGAGTTTCACTGGAAAAAAGAAAAAGGAAATTGGGCAGGAGATGATGAGGGAATAACTGGAGATGACCTGCTGACATTCGTTGACCAGAAACTTTTTCCAGCATTGCGTAATATTGATTTAAGTGTAGGTAATGGAAGGGCATTGATTGTCCGTGAGGTTTTTGAAGGTAACCATAACTATATGAAAAGCGGCATCAACATTCGCAAGGTGTTGAACAAGCTGAACGAACTGGATTTTAATATTGCAAAGGAACGTCATGCTTTCGGTGAAGTTTATGAGACCATCTTGAAAGACCTTCAGAGTGCTGGTAAATCAGGAGAATTTTATACCCCAAGGGCAATTACCAGTTTTATCACTGAAATGATAAATCCTAAGCTGGGCGAGAAAATCCTCGACCCAAGTTGTGGTACGGCAGGTTATCTTACTTCAGCTATCGAACATCTGAAAAGTCAGGCTAACAGTGTGGAAGAAAGACAAAGCATACAGGAGAATGTTGTAGGGTGGGAGTATAAGCCTCTTCCCTACCTCCTTGCAACAACCAACCTTATCCTTCATGACATTGAACTTCCAAAAATCAAATTCAGAGACAGCCTTGACCAACCCCTGAGTACTTATAAGGAGAAAGACCGTGTTGATGTGATATTGGCTAACCCACCATTTGGTGGTATTGTAGCAAATAATAACGAGAAGAATTTTCCACAGAACTTTCGCACAAAAGACAGTGCTGACCTATTCTTAATACTGATGATACACCTGCTTAAAATTGGTGGAAGAGCAGGTATTGTACTTCCTGATGGTTCTTTGACTGGTGAAGGTGTTAAGCAACGTGTAAGGCAGAAACTGCTGGAAGAATGTAATCTTCATACAATAATCAGGTTGCCAAACTCAGTGTTTCAGCCATACGCAACCGTTGCAACGAACCTGCTATTTTTTGTTAAAGGTTCACCAACCACTGAGGTATGGTACTTCGAACATCGTTTGCCACAGGGTCAGAAATCATACAGTAAAACAAAACCGATAAGGTCAGAAGAATTCAAACCTATAAGAGAATGGTGGAATAATCGACAAGAAAATGAAGTTGCTTGGAAGGCGGACATTAAGACTATTATTGACCGAGGCTATGACCTTGATATTAAAAATCCCAACAAGCAGGAAGATGAGCATGTACATACCAGCACTGAGTTGATTGATTTGCTGGAAAAATCGATGAAAAAGAGCAATGAAATATTATATCAACTTAAATCTTTAATGAAATGAGTTGGGAAAGGCTAATGCTTAAAAAAATATTAGTTCAAGTAAAGACACCTATTCAGATACAAGAAGATAAGGAATATAAACTTGTTACAATATCTAACACAGGTAATATCACATTACGTAAGGTGATAAAGGGCAGTCAAATTTCTGCTGACCAAGCATATTCTGTAAAGAAAGGTGCATTCATTTATTCAAGATTATCAATTCATACTGGAGCATTTGGATTAGTACCTGATGAATTGGACGGTGCTTTGGTTACCTCAGAAATGCCATTATTTGACATCATGGATAATACCGTCCCAGATTTCTTGATTTATTCGTTGAAGCTGCCTGAGTTCTCATTCCAGTTGAACAATCTTACAAAAGGAATGGGACGAACACGAGTTAAGGAAGATACTTTTTTATCACTTCACATAGACATACCTTCTATTGAAATACAAAAAAGATTAATTAAGGAAATTTCTGACAAAGAAAACCAGATTAGCCTTATTACGCAGGAGCATCTTAAACAGATAGATGCTTTAAAAAAACTTCGCCAGCAGATACTTCAGGATGCCGTTCAGGGAAAATTAGTACCGCAAGACACTTATGATGAACCTGCCAGCAAATTGCTGGAGCGAATTAAAGCGGACAAAGAAAAACTGGTTCGGGAGAAGAAAATTAAGAAAGAAAAAAACTTACTGTCCTTTAGACAAGAAGAAATTCCATTTGAAATTCCCAATAATTGGATTTGGTGTAGGTTTGGGGAAGTAGTTGATATGTCAAGGGGGCGATTTTCTATTAGACCAAGGAACGACCCTCGTTATTTTAATGGCAATTATCCATTTATTCAAATAGGAAGTCTGGATGAAAATGGCTCGGTGGTTAATAATGCATCTCAGACCTTAAATGAATTAGGGAAAAACGTATCAAAAGAGTTTCCTGTTGGAACAATCGCAATTGCTATTGTTGGTGGTACTATTGGTAATTTGGGAGTTTTGGGAAGGAACATGTTTTTCCCAGATAGTATCATCGGAATTACTCCTTCACACCTTTATAATCAACAGTATGTATTATATTTCTTGAGATATAAACAACCTGCCATAAAGGCTGAATCATATCAGATGGCAGGACAACCTAATATTAAAATACCAACGTTATTCAATTTATTGTTTCCGCTTCCATCAATTTCTGAACAGAACCGCATTGTCGCCAAATTAGACCAACTCATGACCCTCTGCGATGAACTTGAGCAATCCATTCAGCAGAACCAGAAATTCACACAGGAATTCTTGCAGGTGGCATTGAAAGAGGCGTTAGAGCAAATGAATTAAGGTATTCTTTTACTAACTTAATCTTTAAAATTGAACTGGGTGTTGTTAACAATATTAACAAGTGTTTCCACAGGAGTCGCATTGTCCTGCGAAAGAACAGTAATCAACTGTGAAAAATAAATAACAAACTTGTCATTCAATGAAAGGTTTCTGCCATTGCCATTAAATCCTTTGATATGACCTTCATATAACTCTTTAACTTTCTGAGTATAGTCATTTTTAGAGGTATGGTCAATCTCATTGATTTTCTTACACACCAATAATGCATCCAAATTAATAGGTGATTTCGCTTGGGTTTTTGGTGTACTTACTGACATTTCCGCTTTAATCGGATATGCTTTAACAATACCAAAACCTGATTTTCTTAATGCTTCAAGAATACACGACCATCCTGAACTCTTGGAGTGATGAAATGAAAATATTAACAACCCTTCATCTTTTAATACACGACAAGCTTCCCTGAAGACTCGTGAAAGATTTTCGGCAAAGTCCGTGGGGTCTGTATTCTGCACCTCTCCTTCCCTTCTTGAAGATGGAAGGTTAAAAAATGGATAGTCCTGTTCAACAACTGGTTTTAACCATGAATAAAAAAAGTCTGATAATTCACTATAATGAATAAAGTCAAAGTATGGAGGGTCTGTTACGACTGCATCAACACATTTATCGGGTAAGTCCAGTTTACTGCTATCCCCATTAAGTATCAAACATGCATTATCAGTATTCTTGAGCTTATCAAAGTCCCTTACAAACACTGGTTTTAATGCATTGTTGCAAAAGACCTTTTCACTCTTACCGTCAACAATCTTCAGTTCAAACGGCTTTTGGAGGTATTCCTGCGTTTTTAAAAGTCTGCGATGAAATAACGTTGAAAAAGTACCTGAACTATTCTCCGTCCCCCATATGGAGTTCTCAAGGGCAAGTCTTTCAGGTTTAAGAATATGATTGCTGAACAAATGCCTGACTGCACCAGTACCCTCACCTTTAAAGGAGCAAAATATATTATTGAATTCAAGAGTGCCCGAAAAAAGAACAAGAAATTGTTCCCGTATGTCTCTGTCACTAATTTTCAAAATTTGTTCCAACAGGACATTTAAGCATAATAATTGTCTTGCATTAAAAAAGTCCGTCCATTTAGTAATGTTGTAGTTTAAAACCTGATTTGTGTTATGACCAGATTCAATATTGAAATCAGGTAACTTATTTTTAAGTGCTGAATAATCATTGGATGCTTGGTTGAATAATTCCATGTCCTCATCCGTGATGGGTAAATACTCTTTTGCACCATTAGGAAGGGCTACAAGACAAGCATAAAGCACATATTCTGGTTTTGTTCCAGTTTCTTTAATTAGGTCAAGGATTTTATATTTTACCCCTGTTTGAGGGTCGGTAACAAATGCACCTGAAACATTCCCCGATTGTGGGTTAAACTCATGATTACATCTGCTGCATTTAACGGATTCAACATTAAACTGACTGTCGATTACATTCAAACAGTTTGGGCAAACTATTTTTGCAGCAGGTTTTTTGTTGGGATATGCATTTTTGCTGAATACATAGTTAGAGAATAAATGTAGTGGTTTGCCTTCAGGTGTTTTAACAGTCATTACCCAGAAATAGTAAAGCACAGAGCACAATTCCTTAGTAACAGGGTGAACCTTGGTGTAATACTTACTGATAATTGGTTTTACATTCCTTTCAAGTTCAAGATATTCCTGATATAATTTGACTGCATTAACATTATTCAATGATTGCTTTACAATGAATGAACTTATTGGATTGATGTCGCAACCAATAGCTTTACTTCCGAGTTTAAGCGCTTCCCCTATGGTAGTTCCACTACCCATAAATGGGTCAAGAACAATCTTATCATTTGTACCATGTTTGCAGTAAAATTGGTCAAATATACTTATATGTTCGTCACCTGTAGACCCAATTACAATTGCTCTAAATACAGAACCTAATCTTTGCGCCCACCACTTGTGATTGTGATAAATGGGTCTGTATATTTCCTTTCGATAACTTTCAATTTCTGCAACTCGGTCAAGTTCTGCTACTGGAAATGATATCTCTATGGCTTTCTTACTCATTTGGATTTAAGTATGGCATTGATGCAACTCTTTCTTTTTCCTTTCTTTCCTTGCAATCTTTGAAAACATCTCGCAAGACTGTCAAATCATCAGTATTTTCTACGGGATTATTTAAGTCGTTATCAACTGTCATGTAGTAAAATGAATTCCCATAAATATCGTCTCTGACAATTATTTCAGTGGCTGTTGAGGTATAGTTTATCTTTTCAAGGTCGTGTTTCTTAGCGACTAAAATTTTTCGTAGGTGAAAAAACTTTAGTTTATAATTTAATGGATTTGGATAGGTATACATTTTTCGATGTCTTACCGAACCTTCACCGTACGGTCCGTGACCGTACTCACTGATATTATCGAACTTGGCTTTTTTATGCAAGTTAAAGTCATAGTTTAAAAAATCACCATCCATAATAATTAGAGTTACCATTGAATTACTGTCAGGGTCAAGGAGGGCAAATAAATAAAAGCAAGGGATGACTACAGTTTCTTCACCAACTTTAATTAATGCTGAGCCACAGGGAAGACAACTATTATAATCCATAGTCAATCCTCTTGGGTCTGCACCATTTGGTTTCGCAATAAGTTTCTTAATTTCAAGTCCAATTATCACACCACTTTTTTTGTCTCTAATCACCAAGTCAGGAGTTGTCAACGAACCAGAATGTATTACTTCTAATTTTGGCAGTGCTTCTTTAATATTCGCTTCTATCCAATTATCAAATGGGTCATCCTGTACAGTACCAACAATGGATTTGGCTCTGAGATTGATTTTTATGGCATCCTCATTCAGCTGACTAATGAAATGCTCATATATCGATGTTATAATTTGTAATTCATTCATAATTAATTTTTTACATATAGAACCTATTTAAAGAAGGTGGCAATCAAATTTAGTTCATTTCCTTCACAAAATACGGAAGCATCCCAAAACAGATGTCCAAATAAGCAATAGAACTTGCTAACTTCTTGGCTTTGGTCGTTAATGCCACTACCAGAAAAAAGCATACTACGCTTACCTCAACAAAAATTCGGTGCTTTCAGAAAGGGTGTCATGGTGTTGTTAAATCAGCTATAAGACCGAAGGAAGGGGAAATACACTGGTACTGCCCTGAATGTGAAAATGAGGGGGTGGTTAGCCATTGGGAAGGGACAAAGTGGAATAATATCAATGGCGATAGTAACAAATGACCCAAAAAGGAAATATAAAGAGACACCCTTTCAAAGTAAAATATCTGACAAATTAAGTAATCAATTACTTTTTTAAACGTTTTTTTAATAATTTTGACGTAAATTATTACTTATGGACGAAGCAACCTTCAAGCAGAATATCGTGCATGTACTTAAAAAAGTAATAGTGCACTCAGGAAGATTGACAGAAGTATCTAAGTCGCTGGGTTATACCTCAACTTCTCAATTGCATAGTGTATCGTACGGAGAAAGCCTAATCTCCACCAAAGCATTAATAAATCTTATCTATAAGCATCAGGTAAATCCAATTTATCTTTTCCTTGGTAAGGGAGAAATGTTCTTAACCGAAGAAAATGAACTTGATACGTTACGGGAAAAAGTAGAAGAATTGACAAAGAATAATGAAGCTGCATTAAAAACAATAATGGAACTTAACGAGATAATCAAAAAATTGGAAAAAAGAAATGCGGACTTGATTGATATAACAAGTGCAGCTATAAAATACCATCAAGGACAGAAATCTGACGAAATAAAATCGACAGAAGAAGTCAAATGATATCCAAAATATAAAAAGTAATTGGTTACTTAAAATCGACAATATCAGGAGAAAAAGTAATTCGTTACTTATCAATATTTGTCCCAAACGCCCCAATATCTGTCCCACAACAAAAAAACCCCTCTGATAATCAAGGGGTTTTAGTGGGGTTGAGGTCGGTGGCGGATTCGAACCGCCGTACCCGGTTTTGCAGACCGATGCCTAGCCACTCGGCCAACCGACCAACGCGAATTCAAAAATAATAAAAAATT
>Ga0302237_1000851_pt1 | contig 24184 bp, 23 predicted proteins | sample AAG_UR_Ala_MG_FD_193530 | JGI IMG/M metagenome (GOLD analysis project Ga0302237, IMG submission 193530) | Enriched activated sludge microbial communities from anaerobic digester in WTTP, New Holstein, Wisconsin, United States - AAG_UR_Ala | ecosystem: Engineered > Bioreactor > Anaerobic >... | reverse complement strand
TACAACTACCGCACACCAGCTGATGTGTACTACGGACATCAGCCACTTGCAGCCTAATATTTTATCACGAAAGGAGACTTATCTTAGAAAATCGAATTTCGTGTCTTGACAAGCGTGCACATTATACTTTCAACCCTTTATTTGCATAAAAATTAGTAATATAGACCCATTAAAATTTCAACAAAAAAGGACAATTAATTAAACCATATGTGCCTACATCCTGTAGATATACATGGTTTAATTAATCATCCTTGATTAATTATGCAATAATAATATTCCGTTTTTTATTTCCCTATAAATATATCGTCTACTATCCCATTTACTTTAGCATGATTTTTGATATTTTTTATAAGCGGCTGGATTTCTCCAGCCGCATTTATATAACACATTATTTTTATTATCTTAGAAGTTGAAGAACTCCTTGAGGTTGTTGATTTGCCTGCGCTAGCATAGCTTGTGCAGCTTGGCTTAGTATGTTGTTCTTTGAGAATGACATCATTTCTTTAGCCATATCAACATCTCTAACTCTCGATTCTGCTGCAGTCAAGTTTTCGCTTGAAGTTCCAAGGTTAGCAATTGTGTGCTCAAGTCTATTTTGTGCTGCTCCTAATGAAGATCTTTGTTCTGAAACGCCCTTTATAGCATTATCCAAAACAGTAATTAAAGCATCTGCTTTCGCTTTTGTATCAACCGCTGTATTATCAGAAATTTTGTCTGAAATATAGCTACCAACACCACTTCCTAGTGTAGTTGAATCCATTTTTTTAAAATCAACAGAAAGGGTTTCATCAGCAGTTCCGTTGCTTCCAATCAACAATGATGCAGCACTTGAACCTGCAGCTGTAACTATTGTTTTTGTATCCAAGTCTCCACCAAGTGTATCAACTGTAGCTTGAGTACCTGTTAATTCAAATGACACTCCTAATGTATCAAAACTGATTGTCTTTTGATCTGCTAATGCAGTAAGTGTTATTGACTGCGCCGCATTATCACCTGATCTTGTAAGTGTAAGCGTATCAGTTCCCGAAGTATAAGATAATGTATAGGTCTTACCAGCCATAGCTTTGCTTACATCAACATCACTTATTGTTCCTCCAGTTATTGCTACACCCGTTTTTGCCGTTGATGCTGCATCTAACGCAGTTGATAAATCTCCATTCAATAGTTTTTTTCCGTTGAATGCAGTTGTATCTGAAATTCTATCAATTTCATTTTTTAATTGTACTAATTCGTCCCCTATAGCTTTTCTGTCATCTGCGGTATTTGTATCATTTGATGCCTGAACAGATATTTCTCTCATCCTTTGGAGTATTGAGTGAGTTTCATTTAAAGCTCCCTCTGCTGTTTGTATCATCGATATTCCATCTTGTGCATTTCTCCCAGCTTGATCAAGACCTCTTATTTGACCTCTCATCTTTTCAGATATAGCAAGACCTGCTGCATCGTCTCCAGCTCTGTTTATTCTAAGACCTGAAGAAAGCTTCTCCATTGACTTTCCAGCTGCATTAGTGTTGCCGCTCATCATCCTATGAGCATTCATTGCATTCATATTGTGGTTGATAATCATAATAAAATTCCTCCTTGAATTTATATAGGCATCCATGCCAATAATTTATTAAGATGAAATCAGCAGATTCGCAAGAGGCCTCTTTTGCTCCCCTGCCTTTTCCACTCTTGAATTATTTATCGTCCAAGTCCGTAAAGACTTTAGAGTTTTTTTGATTTTTTTTGTTATTTTTTGCTTGTTTTTTTCAATTTCTTCAACTGGTCAATTGCAGCTTCACTCGTAGCGCTCTTGTTTTCATCCTCAATGCCTTTTTTAACTTCACTTCGTATTATCTGTACTTCCTTTGGAGCATCTATGGCTATCCTGACCTTGCCTTCAGAAATATCCACTATGGTTATTTCTACACCTTCACCAATAATAAGACTTTCTCCCTTTTTCCTTGTGAGCACCAGCATGCTATGCTCCCACCTTTTCATAGAACTCATATCTTAGAGGGTATCTGTCGTCGAGTATTATCTGCTTTCCAAGCTTTTCTTTCGCATTTATTATTATAGGAGCCTGCAGGTTTGTCCTTATATCCTTAATATCCTCAGGAATTACAACTATCGAGTAAATCAGTATGTCTTCATGTCTGTCAATTTTCAGCTTATTTATGTCTCCCTCCGGAATCTTGAACTCGTAATCTTCCTTCACAGCAAAAGGATTGATTACAGGAAATGCAATGTCCTCGTCTATTCCCTGAAGCCAGTCCACAATCATCTCGTCATCCTGCAGCAGTGCGAACCTTCTTACATTCTCAAAGCCGGGGATTCCCTCTTCAAAGTTGATTAGTGCACTTTCATCTATATCTATTTCACCGAAATTCGTCGTGGTCAGTTTCAAAAATTTCACTCCCTTCAGAGCTTAGTCTTTAATTATCTTGCTATCTTAAAAAGTCCACAAGCGTAGGCTGGATAACCCTAGCTCCTATGGATAATGATGCCTTGTACACCGACTCTAACATATTGAGTTTCATCACAGACTCGGCCATGTCTGTATCTTCCGTTTTTGACAGCAGGTCTGTGAAGTTGAGCGTCATCTCCTCTGCCCTGTCCTTTATTACCTCTACCGTGTTCATTCTGGCTCCGACCTCGCCGCGCACCTGAAGAATGTTTCCCATGTGCTTGTCCAAGTCGCCAAGAAGATTTGAGATTTCGGTTGAATCTCCTTTTCCCATTGCCGATATCAAATCATCCATCGTGTCCATAAGACCTTTGTCTGCTGTGCCGTCACCATTTTTGTCGACTATCTTTCCAAAAACCTGGTCTCCTGTTACATTAACTGTGATTTTGGCTGACACGCCAACCTGAAACTCTATATTTTGGCCTGTTGTATTTTCTACGGCTATTGTTCCGTCGTCATTGAGTAGTTTCTCATCTGTCTTGAAGCCTGAGAATATGTGCCTTCCTATGTACGTGTCGTTGCCTATCTTTATCGCGTGCTCCTTGAGCTGCTTTATCTCTGCCTGTATCTTCTGGGAGTCCTCTGCAGTCAAAAGTCCGTTGGATGCCTGTACCGAAAGCTCCCGTGTCCTTTGAAGCACGGTGTTGAGCTCGTTGAGCGATGTTTCGGTCTTGTCGAGCCATGAATATGCATCGTCTACGTTCTTTGAGAACTGCTGGTTCTCGGCTATGTCTGTATGCAGCTTCAGGGATCTTGCGACAAGCACAGGATCGTCTGAAGGTCTGTGTATTTTGACTCCTGTTGAGAGGTCACTTTGTTCTTTGTCCATGTTTCTGAGGTTGTTGTTCATGTTGAGCATCATGCGGCTCATCATCATGCTATTGGTGATTCTCATGTTGTTCCTCCCTCATTATAAACCTACTCTTCCCATTCTGTTGACTATTACGTCTATCATTTCGTCAAGTGTTGTTATCATTCTGGCTGATGCGTTGTATGCGTGCTGGAATCTTACGACGTTTGTCATTTCTTCGTCCAGGGATACGCCTGATATTGACTGTCTCTGGGTTTCTATCTGTTGTGTGAGAACTTCCTGGTTGTTCATTGTTCTCTTGGCGTCCTGGGCGTCAACTCCCAGGTTGGCTACTAGTGATTTGACGAAGTCATCTGGTGTTCCCCACATGAACATGTCGTTTTTGTGCCTTAGCTCGACTATTTTTAGTATGTTGGAGTTGTCTCCTGCAAGGCCCTTGCCTGCAGTGGTATTGTCTTCTATGGCCGATGCTGCTATATTATCCAAGTCCTGTTCTATAGCCTTTGATAGTATTATGTTCTTGGCTGTTATCTTCGGCACCTGAGCCCACTTGCCGTCAGAATCCTTGATAACGGTATAGCCTTCATTGGCGCTTTCCCAGCCTGATACTATTTCTGCATCTGACTTGCCGGGCCATTTGGTCGCAATCGTATCGGATACGGCGTTTCCTTCTATTTCATATTGCTTTTTATATCCTGCTGTAGCTGTATCAAAGAATGCTATTCCCCCGCTGTTTTCATCAAGTCCAAAGCCACCCATGTGGGCCGCATTTATTTCATTTGCAAATACTTTGACAAACTCATCCAGCTTTTTCATGTAGAACGGAACGCCTTTTCCAGTTCCTTCGCTGTCATTGTCTCTTATGTCAAGCTCGGCCTTGAGCTTACCGCTTATTGCATCGGCGTTTAGTGGGTCTCCTGTGCTGAACTTGACAACACGTACGTTCAAGTCCTCTATTCCCGCAGGGTGCTCTGTCTGCTCGTCTGCCACCAGCTTGTTGACCTTGTCGTGGGATACGAGCATGTTGCCGTTTATGAGTATGTTCATCTTCCTGCTCTCGAATGCGGCTGAGCCTGTGCTTTCTGAAACCTCTACGACCTCGACTCCGACAAGGTTCGAGAGCTTGTCTATGAGAAGGTTTCTCCTGTCGCGCAAGTCATTGGCCTTGACTCCGCCCAGCTCCGCCCTGAATATCTGGTCGTTTATGCTGGCTATGTCGCTGGCGTACATGTTTATCTCGTCGACTGTCGTCCTTACTGCAAAGTCGGTATCCTTTACCATCTTCTCGAACTGGTCGTACATGTGGCTTATTGTGTATGTAAGCGAGTGAGCCCTCTCCCTTACTACCGCTCTGGCTGTAAGCGATGAAGGATCCTTCGAAAGCTCCTGTAGCGAATTGAAGAAATCATCCATTACGGTTCTTATTCCGCTCTTGCTCGGCTCATTCATTATGGCCTCTATTTCAGAGAGCGAGTCATACCTGAACGACGCTTCGCCGTACACCATGTTCTCGTACCTGTATTTCATGTCGAGGAAGTCGTTCCTTATCTGTTTTACGGCCTCTGTTGTGACGCCTGCTCCCATCATTGTTCCTGGGAATTTTAGAGGGTCCTCCTGGACAGCGTCCACCCTCTGCCTTGTGTAGCCCGCAGTCTCCGCGTTGGCTATGTTGTGGCTTGAGACATCAAGCGCCCTTTGCGCCGTGAAAAGCCCCGATCTTGCTATGTTGAATCCGAAGAAAGTAGAACTCATTCCTTGCCTCCTAGTATTTCGAGTCGAACATGCTGCGCTGAACTGGATTTGCAGTGCTGCTCCTGCCGTAGTTTGCAGGCTCTTTGCTCGAGGTCATGAGATTGACGTTCAGATCGATGTAGTCTATTGTAAACTGGAGAAGCGAGTTGTTCATGGAGTTTTTCTCCTCGAGCTCTTTCAGCACTTGCCTTAGCTCCGCTGCTATGCCTTCGATCTCTTTCGCCTTCTGCTCGGAGCTACCCCTCACTATCGAGAGTATGTCGTCTACCGTCTTGACTCCTGCATCCTTGCCTATTGCCGCAGCAACCGCACCTCTTTCCTTTTCAAGGCTTATCATCTCCTTGACCATATCCTGCTCGTCTATGAGCATGCTTGAGAGCCTTTTGGCATCGTCTGATTTTATGGCGTCCGTCTTTTCAATGCTGACCTCAAGCAGCGCCCTGTTTAGCTCTAGCTGCCGTGAGAGTATCCTTGTAAAGCTGTCTATGCGCTCCATTATTCCTCTTCTCCGATCGCGCCCTTTAGTATGCCCCTGGCTATCTTGTCTGCGTCCACCTTGTAGGTGCCGCTTTCAAGCTCAAGCCTTATGGCCTCAACCTTTTCCTGCCTTATGTCTGGCAGCTTCCTTGCGGCCTCCATGGCTAGCTGATATTCCCTTCCGGCCTGTGATATCTCTATCTTGTCCTCCTTGAACTGAGACTTGCTAGTCTCCTGCGGCTTTGAAGCGCCGTACGCATTCATTACCTTTTGTATGTTTGAAAATCCGCCTATTTTCATAAAAAAACGCCTCCCGATTATATCCTTATGTATTAGATATCGTCAGGGAGGCGCTTTTCTTTAGCTTATTTTTTGTCCGTAATATTTCTGGTGTATATGTCGGTAGTTTTTTTTGCTGCGGCCGGCTTTTGGAATTTCTCATTCAGCTTTCTCATGGTGTCGAGAGCTCCCGAGAGCTCCTTTTTGACATCAGCCTCGCAGCTTGCGCAATACCTTCCGGTCTTTATCGACTTGCCACATCTTGAGCAGTGAAGAAGCGCGTTCTCCTCGTCTACTATCTCTATGCGTTCTTCCCGAAGGTATCTCATTATTCTGGCCCGCTCGACCTCTGTCGCCTCCGCGACCTCCTCTATGTCAGCACCGGGATTCGCATACAGGTACTCCCTCACCTTCTTGAAGTCGCTCTCATATCCTTCCTCCTTGCACCTTAGGCATAGGATCTCATCGTCATTTTCAGTTCCAAACAATCGTCCGCATTTGCTGCAGTTAACTAGTCCCATTTCGACCTCCAAATCAATATATATTCCTGCCCGTTGCAAGGCAAATTGCGTATACTCTCGCTGCTCCTTCTTGCTTTAATATTCTTGCCAGCTCGCTTACTGTAGCACCTGTTGTGAATATATCGTCAACTATGAGTATTTTTTTACCCTCAATCTGCTCTTTGTATTCGCTGTTTATCCTGAAAACTCCCGAAAGCTCGCTTCTTCTCTCATGCCTTGAAAGCCCTGAAAGGAATTGCGTATCGCGCAGGCGCTCGGCGGCATCAATGTGCTGCCAGCCTGTGATCCTCGAGAGCTCCTCAGCTATCAGGCCTGCCTGGTTGAAGCCTCTTCGCCTGAGCCTCGATTTGGAAAGCGGCACGCTCACTATGATTTCGCATGTTGCGCCCTCATACTCGAGCTTGTCGGCCATTATACTTGCCAAATCCGCGGCCATGTACGTCCTGCCGCCGTATTTGAGCGCGTATATTAGCCTGTGCATCTCGTCGGTGTACTCGGCGCAGCAAAGCGCCATGTCAAAGCCGTATTCCGCATCTTCACAGACCGGACACCTCTGTTCGTGGTATATCTCCGGCAGCGGCTTGCCGCAAAGTTCGCAGCCCTTTTTAATGAATTTGATGGCATTGAAGCATTCCCTGCACAGCGAGTATGTGTTGTCTGCAGGTATCGGCACTCTGCATGCTATGCACTTGATGCCTGTTGGGTAGACCAGCTCGGTTATGAGCTCCAGCAGGTCCTTTAGTATCCCACCTTAATCCTCCTCCAGTATGCCTTCTTCTATGAAGCGCCTTAGCTTTTCGCCCAGGGCGCAGCAACGGCTTTCTATCTTTACGTTCTTAACCATGGCCTCGAGGAAGCGCCTTTCGCCCACCAGCACCACAAGGCGCTTGGCCCTCGTAATACCGGTGTAAAGGAGGTTCCTCGTAAGCAGCATGGGCGGCGCCCACGATATTGGCATTACTACCGCCTCGAACTCGCTGCCCTGGCTCTTGTGGACTGTGGTACAGAAGCTGTGGTCTATCTCGTCAAGCTCGCCGTAGTCATATCTTGCAATCTTTACGTCGTCGAAAACTATATGCACAGCCTTGTCGTGTTTGTCTATGTGGTATATATACCCAATGTCGCCGTTGAATACGCCCTGCCCTTTCTGTGTGCCGTCCTCGCTCTCCCACTTCTTCTCGTAGTTGTTCCTGGTCTGCATGACCTTGTCGCCCACCCTGAATATACGCTTGCCTAGCTTTTCCTCTATCCTGTGCGCGGACGAGGGATTGAGGGCGCTTTGCAGGAGCTCATTCAGCCTGGTGACGCCGGCTTCGCCCTTTCTCATGGGCGATATGACCTGTATGTCCCTTACAGGGTCCAGTCCGTAGTACTCGGGAAGCCTTTTGGAAACTACAGAGACTATCTCCTGGGCGCTTGACTCCGCACCCTGCCTGCCTATGAAGAAAAAGTCCTTGTCCTTCTGGTTGAGCAGGGGCATGTCGCCCTTGTTTATCATGTGGGCGTTGACTACTATCATGCTCTCCCTAGCCTGCCTGAATATCTCGTCGAGCCTTACTACGCCCACCGCGCCCGATTCTATTATGTCGGAAAGCACGTTGCCTGCGCCTACCGGCGGCAGCTGGTCAACGTCGCCTACGAGCACGAGCCTTGTGCCTTTCTTTACGGCCTTTAGGAGGTTGTACATGAGCATTATGTCTATCATGGAGGCCTCGTCTACTATGAGGGCGTCGCACTCCAGCTGGTCGTCCTCACCCTTTAGGAAGAGCATTACCTCCTCATCCTCCGAGTAGGCCATCTCAAGCAGCCTGTGTATAGTTACTGCCTCCTTGCCTGTCGTTTCTGTCATCCTCTTTGCAGCCCTTCCCGTGGGCGCCGCCAGCTTGACCTTGAGCTCGAGGCCTTCGAGGAGCTTTATGAGGGAGTTGATTGTGGTCGTCTTTCCTGTTCCCGGACCTCCCGTTATAACGGTAACTCCTCTTTCAAACACCTTGAGCACGGCTTCTCTTTGCCTTGAGGCGAGACTTATGCCGGCTTCGGACTCCACCGTGTCGAGCATTTCCTCCAGGTCCTCCTCCGGCAGGTCAAGCTGGGCGTTTGCGATGTCTATTAGCATGCTGCAGGAGCCGTTTTCAGCTATGTAGTAGGGATACATGTAGACCCGCTCCTGGCCTGAAGGGTTTTCAATGTGTATGAGCTCGTCCAGGGCCATCTCGTATATCTGCTCGTCCATCGCCGCCTTTTCTATTTCAAGAAGCCCTGCGGCCTTCGCGGCAAGCTCCGCCCTTGGAAGGTAGGTATGGCCCGAGGATGCCGCTTCCCTCAGGGTGTGCATTATGCCCTGCCTTATTCTTGGCTGAGACCTTCTGTCTATGCCAAGGCTTATTCCTATCCTGTCGGCAGTCTTGAAGCCTATGCCGCTTATGTCGCCGGCCAGGGAGTACGGATTCTGCCTCACCCTCTCCATAGCCGCTTCGCCGTATCTTTTGTATATCTTGAGGCAGTGCTGTGTACCTATGCCAAAGGGCAGGAGCTCCATCATGAGGTTCCTCATACAGCGGTCCTCTGAAAAGGCCTTTGCTATTTCGGCGGCCTTTTTCTTGCCTATGCCCTCTACTTTAGTGAGCTTTTCGGGGCTTTGCTGGAGTACCATCATAGTCTCCACTCCGAAGCAGTCGACTATCCGCTTGGCCATCTTGGCGCCTATGCCCTTTACAGCTCCCGATGAGAGATACGCGAGTATGCCGTCGACTGAAGAAGGCACTGCTGGCATGAAGCTTTCGGCCTGGAACTGCATGCCGTAGGTTTCGTGGCTTTTCCATGTGCCGGAGGCTTCTATTGTCTCGCCGATTTTGAGCGTGGGAAGGCAGCCTACTATTGTGATTTCGTCGTCGCTTGTTCTAATCTGGGCGACGGTGTAGCCGTTGTCTTCGTTCTGGAAGATTATTTCTGTTATCATTCCTTTTAGTTTTTCCATTTATGTATATCAACTGCCTTTTCGGTCTTTTATCTAAATAAAATTATATCAGAATCCGCAGGATACATATATGAATCCAAGGGAATAATTGGCCATAAATTTCGTTGCCGATTGGAAATGGGGTCATGTTGGGCCTCTGATAGGATAATTGTGAGCCTATTCCGTTTTGGGATTTCCTTTCATCTCATTCAGCCTCTCCGCCGGAAGCTTTGAAACTCGCTATCGCTCAGACAGTCAAAGCTTTCTCCCGCCTTCGTGGCTGAATGTCGATGGAAAATCACACAAAACGTCATTAAGGCGCACTGCTTGATCCTACTCAGAGGCACTCTGCCCAACACAAAAATGCCCTCCGCCACCAATATTTAAACTGGCCTTCGCGCAGGTTCTTTTTTATGCCACTTCATTCCTGCTAGCTGCCTAGCGTACACCGTATTCACAAACGGCACACTGTGTTTTCTGGTATAAATAGGGTATACTGATATTAAGAACGAGTTTTGTAAAAAAGGAGCTGAGTTTAAATGGCTGTAAATGAGGATTTTTTAAAGATAAATCTCAAAAATGATTTCAAAGATGTCTTTAAAGCTGATTCAGATAAATCATTCAATGAAAATATCAAGGTATCTTTGGCAATTGCCGCTTTTGTGGAAAAGAGAGTTACTCTTGCAAGGGCTGCAGAATTAGCAGATAAGAGCCTTTCTGAATTCATAAAGATATTAATGCGCTACAACATTCCATGGATGGAATATACGCAAGAAGCATTTTTGCAGGATGAAGAGGTACTTGAGGAATTAAGGGGTATGGAAAATGATTAGTATCGTAAGCAATGCAAGTCCTATAATTGGATTGTCTATGTTGGGATTATTGCATTTGCTTTGGGAAATGTTTGAGGTGTATGTACCTACAGAAGTATACAATGAGATTGTTGTCGATACACCTGAAGAGGCTTTCGGTAAAAATGAATTGATAGAAGCAATTAAAAATGGTCGTATCAAATTATATGAAGTTAAAGACAAAGAATTGGTTAACAAGCTCTATGGGCACCTTCACAAAGGGGAATTGGAAACCGTTATAGCTGCAAAGGAGCTTCGGTTAACATATGTACTCATTGATGAGAAGTCAGCCAGAAGTTTTGCTTCATCGCTCTTCCTTAAACCAATTGGAATTTTAGGCATTCTTCAAAGGGCAAAGGAATTAGGTAAGGTAGATAAATTGAAACCTCATCTTGATATGCTTAGAAAAAATGGATTTAGAATTTCTGACAATTTATACATCGAACTATTAAAAAGAGCAGATGAATAGTTCATGGTTAAACCCGGCTGGAAAGCCGGGTTATTTTTTGCTCTGCACGCGTGGAATTCAAACGAATAAGTAAGGCCTGATTTAATGAGTTTTGATTGATTTCCAGATGAAACGAATGCTTGAAATCGCTAAGGTTTTGAGTGTCTGAGCGAAGCGAGTTCTCAAAACCTGCGAATTTCAAGCATTCATGAATCTTATGGAAATCACAAAACGAAATTTAAAGGCCGCTTATTCCGTTGAATTCTATATCATAGAGATAATATGCTTCATCACTGCGGCGCTCAGCTTCTGCAGCCTGCTTTCAGACTCTTCCCTCGAAGCGCCCTCCGCCGAGAAGTAGAACTTGATCTTCGGCTCTGTGCCTGAAGGCCTTGCCGCAAACCAAGAACCGTCGTCAAGGTCGAATATGAGCACATTCGACTTTGGAAGTCCGTCGAGTCCCTGAGCGTAGTCCTTTGTTCCGATGACCTTTGCTCCGTTTATGCTCTCCATAGGCTCTTCCCTGAGGCTCCTCATTATATCCTTGATCTTCTCTTCGCCTTCTCTGCCCTTGAGTGTTATGTTCTCAAGGCCGTCGCTGAAGTAGCCGTATTTCTTGTAGAGCTCTTCAAGTCCTTCGAAAAGAGTCTTGTTTCTTGAGTAATAGTAGGCCGCCATCTCCGCTGCAAGCATTGACGCCACGACAGCATCCTTGTCCCTTGCGTGGTCGCCTGCAAGGTAGCCGTAGCTCTCCTCGTAGCCGAACACGAAGCTCTTTTCTCCCCTGTCTTCAAAGCCCTTTACCATCTCGGCTATGAACTTAAAGCCAGTGAGAGTGTCTGCAACGTCGACGCCGTATTCCTTGGCTATTTTGTCGCCCATTCTCGAGGTCACTATCGTCTTTACCACTACAGGGTCAGCCGGCATCCTGCCCGAGCCCGATATGTGCCTTAGCACAAAATCCAGAAGGAGGGCTCCCGTCTGGTTGCCTGTCAGCAGCTCGTACTCGCCCTGCTTGTTTCTTGCAGCCACGCCCACCCTGTCGCAGTCCGGGTCTGTTGCTATTATTATTTGGGCTCCGTTCTCCTTTGCAAGCTCTATTGCAAGCTTGAAGGCCGCCGGGTCCTCAGGATTCGGGTACTCCACAGTCGAAAATTTGGAATCCGGCTTTTCCTGCTCCGGAACAACCAGAACATGCTTGAATCCAACTTCCTTTAGTATCCTCCTTACCGGCATGTTGCCTGTGCCGTGAAGCGGAGTGAACACTATCTTGAGGTCGTCTGCAACCTTTCTTACAATATCCTCGCAGAGCGACTGCTTTCTTACCGCATTTATAAAATCCTCGTCAGCCTTGTAGCCGAATATCTTTATAAGGCCCTTCTCAAGAGCCTTTTCCTCGTCCATAACAGGTATGCTGCTATAGTCAGTTATTGCGTTGACCTTCTCTATTACAAGCTCAGATTCCTCCACGTTCAGCTGGGCGCCGTCCTCGCCGTACGCCTTGTAGCCGTTGTACTCCGGCGGATTGTGGCTTGCAGTAATCACTATGCCCGCAGCTGCGCTCACGTTTCTGACAGTGAACGAAAGCTGTGGCGTTGGTCTCAAATCGTCGAATATGTATGTCTTTATGCCGCATGCAGCAAGCGTAAGTGCAGATTCCAAGGTGAACTCCCTCGACATGTTCCTGTTGTCGTGAGCTATTACAACTCCCCTTTCGGCAGCCCGCTCATCCTTCTCCAGAATATACTGAGCCAGGCCGTAAGTAGCCCTTCTTACAGTATACTTGTTCATCCTGTTGGTCCCCATGCCCACAACGCCCCTTAAGCCGCCTGTGCCAAACTCAAGGTCCCTGTAGAACCTGTCCTCTATCTCCTTTTGGTTGTCAGCTATGCTCCTGAGCTCCTCCTTGACCTCCTCGTCAAAGAAACTGCTGCTTAGCCATTCGTTGTAAACCTTCATGTAGTCCATTCTCTAATCCCCCTTGATTATATATACATTAATACAATTGTAGTTATTTAACAATGCGCATGTAAAGCATCTTTATAATAAATACCCACTTACACTACATATTAAAATACAGATTTTCCAACGCACTGTTTATTTGCAATCGAAATATTCTATCACATCGCATTTTTCATCAAATTTATCTATACTAATCCAGTATACAGACCTTCATCCTTCACAGTTGTTACATGAGATGCAAACTGCTATAATATTCCTATACCAAATAACAGTATACCATCCAAGCAACATTAATCCATCACTCACCTGTTAAATATAAGGAGACCTTCACATGGACTCATTGACAAGTATACCAAAAGAACTGCTCCTGGCTCTCATATCCACAACGCCCTTTATAGAGCTGCGCGGCGCCATACCCTTTGGAGTCATGTGGGGCTTTCCCCCATACAAGAACCTGCTCATATGCGTCGTAGGCTCGAGCCTGCCGGTTCCTTTCCTTATAATGTTCTTCAGACGTCTGCTGGCATGGTTTGAAACCACGAAAATATTCAAGAAATTCGGCAGCTACCTGTATGAGAGGACAATAAAAAAGAGCCGCAAGATAAATCCAAAATACATTCTGCTCGGACTGTTTCTGTTCGTGGCAGTCCCGCTCCCTACAACAGGAGCCTGGACGGGCTCGATGATAGCGTCCCTGCTCGATCTGAGGCTCAAGACGGCAGCCCCTGCCATAATGCTTGGAAACCTTGCTGCCGGCCTTATTGTGCTGTTTCTTTCACACCAGATAATAAATGTTTAACTTTAAACAATTTTTTTATAAAATTTTATTGACAAAGGTTTTTTATAATAGTAACATTAAAATTACTTGAAAATAAAATATGAAATCTTGATTGCCTTATCAAGAGTGGTTGAGGGACAGGCCCTATGAAACCCGGCAACAGCCAGCTAGTCTGGAAATGTGCTAAATCCTGCAGAATTCGTTCTGGAAGATGAGGTTGACTATAAAAGTCTGCCTCTTCGCGTGCGAAAGAGGTTTTTTTATTTTAAAAATGACATTTTGGGAGGAAATTTCAATGGCAAGAAGACTTTTTACATCTGAATCTGTTACCGAGGGCCATCCGGACAAGATATGCGACCAAATCTCAGACGCCATTCTCGATGCTATTATCGAGAAGGATCCTGCAGGAAGGGTTGCATGCGAAACTACAGTTACTACCGGACTAGTGCTAGTAGTTGGCGAGATATCTACTAATGCATACGTTGACATACCTAAGATAGTAAGAACTACAATAGAAGAGATCGGCTACACAAGAGCCAAGTATGGCTTCGACTGCGACACTTGCGCAGTGCTTACTTCAATAGACGAGCAGTCTTCAGACATAGCAATGGGCGTTAACGAGGCCCTCGAGAGCAAGGAAGGCGCTATGCAGGACGATGTTGAGGCTCTTGGCGCAGGAGACCAGGGAATAATGTTCGGCTTTGCCTGCAACGAGACTGAGGAGCTTATGCCTCTTCCAATATCTCTTGCACACAAGCTTGCAAAGAGACTTTCGGACGTTAGAAAAAACGGCACTCTTGAGTACCTAAGACCTGACGGCAAGACTCAGGTTACTGTGGAATACGACGGAGACAAGCCTGTGAGAGTTGACACAGTGCTTATATCTACTCAGCACTGCCCTGACGTTGACCACAAGACTATAGAAAAAGACCTTGTTGAGAACGTAATAAACAAGATAGTTCCTTCTAGCCTTATGGACGACAAGACTAGAATTCTTGTAAACCCTACAGGCAGATTCGTAATAGGCGGACCTCAGGGAGATGCCGGACTTACAGGAAGAAAGATAATAGTTGACACATACGGCGGCTACTCAAGACACGGCGGCGGCGCTTTCTCTGGTAAGGACTCTACAAAGGTTGACAGATCAGCTGCCTACGCTGCAAGATATGTTGCAAAGAACATAGTTGCCGCTGGCATTGCAGACAAGTGCGAGGTTCAGCTTGCATACGCGATAGGCGTTGCTCAGCCTGTATCCATACTTGTTGACACGTTCGGAACTGGCAAGATATCTGAGGATGCAATATCCGAGCTTATAGCAAAGCACTTTGACCTGAGACCAGGCGCTATAATCAACTACCTGAACCTTAGAAGACCTATATTCAGAAAGACTGCCGCTTACGGACACTTCGGCAGAAACGACGCTGACTTCACTTGGGAGAAGACTGACAAGGCTGAAATCCTTAAAAAGGAAGCTTTCGGCGCATAATCTTCCACATAAAGTCAAATTTTACAAAGTAACTTTAAAGGCCCTGGCTGCAATGCAGCTAGGGCCTTACTGTTTTGCCGTATTCAATTCAAATGAAATAGAATTCCGCTTAGTTTTCTGTCTGCTTGAATATGTTCAGATGTCCGTATTTAATGCCGTCCGGCTTTATGTTTATTGCAAGGTACTTGTAGTCGTTCCAGAAGTCACCCTTGTTTAGGTCCGCATAGTCTGGTATGGATACGTATCTGGCGTTGCCCTCTACAGTCTGCGAGAATTCGCTGCCCTTGTATACTACGCATATGTTCTTGTCCTTTGCTGCATGGTATACATTCTCCTTGAAGAGCCTGATCTCGTCTGCAAAGCCCAGCTGGCTCTTTGAAGTGAACACAACTACCACGTTCTTGTAGTTTGAAGATAGTATTGTGTTTATGAAGTTCCACTGTCCCGCTTCCTTGTAGAATGTCCCGCTTGAGTTTTCAAGAGTCACTACTGCCGTCTCGGAATCTATGGCAATCGCCTTGTAGCCCGACTTTACGTCTATCACCTTGCCCGAGAGCTTGGCTGTTCCGCCTGAGCTGTTGTTGCCTATCACTACTGCCTTGGCGCCAGGAATCGATGCTATGCTGTCCTGAAGCTTGCTTACTATGAGCCTGTCCATAAGCTTTTGCTCCTTTGGCATGCTCATGTCCCCAAGGAACGCCAGCGTCGTGCCTCCCTCAAGGTCGCTCTTTGTAAGCTCGCTGTCGAAAAGCGAGTCGCTGCTTGTCTTCTCTATAGCCTCAAGCTCGAAGCTTATGCTCGTGCCGCCGTAGCTTGCTGTAACCGTTCCCTTGCCCGCCGAAGTCGGCACAAAAGAGCCGTTGCTGAAGTAGCCGCTTATTCCGCTCGATGTGAACTGGGCGCTGGCAGCTCCTATGTCAAGCTGGTTGCCGCTCGCATCGTGGAAGGTCAGCTTTACTGGCACTCCCTCTCCCACATATGCTGTGGCCTTTCCCAGGTAGCCGTCCATGTGGTCGAAGGCCCCCTTCTGCGAAAGGCTCTTTACTGCGAAGGCATTGAGTATTGCCCTTTCCGAGCCGTCTGTAAGCGTGTTCTTTATGGCGCCCTTGGCTATGAGCTCTGTTGAGCCGCCGCCATCGAGCATTACAGCGTCAGTGCAGCCAAGCTCCCTCAGATACTGAGCCACCTCGCTGGCCTCCATACCCGGACTGTGGGTCAGCCTGCCGTCGGATGTGAACATCACGAGCTTGCCTGACGGCATAAGGCCTATTGCAGTCCTTTGCGACTTGCCCTTTATGTTTTGAGTGAGCGGAGTGTACTCCCCGTTTTTGAGGAGCACGCTTCCCGCTCCCATTGCAGTTTCTATGTCTCCGTAGTTGAGCGTTATGCTCGTATCTAGCGACACCTGGTCTCCCGCCGCGAAGTTGTCCCTGAGGACTATGCCGTTGTTGCCCCCTGCGCACAGCACGTAACCGTTCTCGGGGATGTCTACTGCCGGCTGGCCGTATCTTACATCAATAACGCTTCCCGAGTCAACCACCACTTCGCACACGTCGTAGTATGTGCTAGTGGCGCCAGGCGATTTGGCCGAGTACTCCTTTGTATAGGCGACTATGTTTGCAAAGTACTGGCTGGGCTTGTTGACTGCCGCCACTGGCACGTCAACGCCTCTTGCCACATTCTGCGCCTTTACATTGGGGCTTATGTAGTCGAACACTACGTTCCTTGAGCCGTCCACCAGTATAGAGGCATACTTTTGCTCCTCGTAGTGAGGGTTCGAAAGCAGCTTGCCGTCCTTTACTATGGCTCCCAGGGAGAAGGACGGATTCGACATGCTGAAGAAGTCTCCGTTTACGGCTGCTATTACATCCGGGCTTTGCGATACCATTGTGCTTAGCTTGGCCCTGCTGCTGAAGCCGTTCTTGTTGTAGAGCACATCAAAATCAACTTCGGAATCCCTTACATCGGCCTCTATCAGGTTGATGTTTACTATTCCGCCTTCGGTGAACCTGTATATGTTCTTGTATACAATTCCTTTTGCCAGTACTTCCTGCTTCTGATTTTCGTATATTAAGGCTCCCTGTGCATGTGCTGCGCCCGACGTTGACAGCATGAGTGCCAGTGCCAAGGCAATCGATGTATTCTTGATGAATTTCATAATAACCTCCTAATAACAGCGGGCTTAACAGCCCCTACTGAACAAAAAGTCTTAGAGCGCCTGATTTCAAGGCATTCTAAGACTCGTTGGCCGCAAAACTTTTTATCTTTCAACTATTGCAAACATGAGCTCTCCGCTGCATGCGAGCTCTTCGCCCACATATGCGCTGGCCTGAGCCTTTCCTATTCCTCTTCTTACCTTTGTGAATTCCACAGTCATAGTAAGCGTATCGCCGGGGCGAACTTCCCTTTTGAACCTTAGTCCGTCTATGCCTGTGAATACTCCTATCTTGCCCTTGTTCTCCTCGAGCGAAAGCATCACAGTGGCTCCCACCTGCGCCATGGCCTCAACTATGAGCACTCCCGGCATCAGGGGGTAGCTTGGAAAGTGGCCCTGAAAGAATGGTTCATTTATTGTTACGTTCTTTATTCCAACTGCACGCTTTCCCTCTTCCAGCTCTGTTATCTTGTCAACAAGCAGGAAAGGGTATCTGTGCGGCAGTATTTCCTTTATCTGGTCTATATTTAGCATCCGATCATTTCCCTTCTAGAGTATTTTCAGCTGCAGTCTCGGCATCGACTCTGTTGGCCTTGAACTGCTCGTATATAGTCCTGGCAAGCCCGAGCGGCGAGTTCTCGCCCGCATGCTGGCCGAGGCTTTCGTAGTAAAGGTCCTTTATCACGTCGTGGCCTGCTGTCTTGTCCAGAAATCCCGAGTCAGGCACTGTCTTTTTCATTTCCTTGAGCATGAGCTTGAAGAACTCAGCCTCGAGATTCTTGCAGGACTCCATAAGCTTTTCATCGTCGGTTTGAGCGCTAACCGCCTTTTTTATGTTGTCTGCCTTCTGGGCTGCGCCCTGGCTCAGGCTCGCCCCGAGCATGTCGTATGCACCGCTAATTTGCATTTTCAGCCCTCGCTTTATCTCTTGACGTTATTTGCAGTCTGCATCATCTCGTCGGCAGTCTGTATTGCCTTGGAGTTGATGTCGTAGGCTCTCTGGGCAGTTATGAGCTTTATCATCTCTTCTACTATCTGCACGTTCGACGCCTCCAGGTAGCCCTGGCGCATCTTGGTCTTTCTCTCCTCGCCCTCAAGGAGCAGCTCCTCGCCCGAAGCGTTGGTAGACTTGTACAGGTTGGAACCTATGGCCTCAAGTCCTGCCGGATTGAGAAACTCGTATACGGCTACTGTTCCTATTTCCTCTATCTCGCCGTCGGCTGTCTTGGCTGTAACCCTGCCGAATTCGTCGACCGTAAGGTCAGTGTGGCCGTCCTCAAGCACTATCTCGTCGCCGTCATCCGTGAGCACCGAGTAGCCCTCCGAGGTCACAAGCTTTCTTGTGTCGCCGTCCACCGAGAGCTTGAAGCTGCCGTCCCTCGTGTAGAAGGTCTCGTCTGTTGCCGGGTTGTATACTCCGAAAAATCCGCCGCCGTCGAGCGCCAGGTCGGTGGGATTGTTTGTGCTCTCGAAGGAGCCGTTCTCGAAATTCCTGCTTGTGGCGCTGTACATTACTCCGTGGCCCACCTGGAGGTTTACAGGACTGCCTTCACCCTCAGAAAGGTTGGACTGCTTTATGTTCTCGTAGAGCAGGTCCTTGAACTCCACTCTCATCTTCTTGTAGCCTGTTGTGTTGACGTTGGCAAGGTTGTTGGATATGTTGTCTATGTTGAGCTGCTGAGCTTTCATTCCGCTCGCTGCAGACCAGAGCCCTCTCATCATTATAATCTACCCCCGATTATTTAATAATTACAGTTTACCCAGCTCGGTTGATGCCTTGGCCATTATATCGTCATACGTCTTTATGACCTTCTGGGCGTTCTCATAGTTCCTCATAACCTCTATCATTTCGATCATCTCTGAGACCGGATTGACATTTGATCCCTCGATAAAGCCCTGCACGAGCTCGCCGTCAAAAGGCGCAAGCTGCGGATCATTCTTGGGTTCTATTTCATAAGTGTTGTTGCCGACTTTCCTGAGCGAGTCCTGGTTATTCACATTTACTATTCTCAGCTTGCCTATCATTTCGCCGCCTACGTAGAGCGACCCGTCAGGCTTGGCCTCCAGTTCGCCCTGGACCCTTATGGGTCCGTTTTCTCCCATCACCTTCATGCCCTCGTTGGTGATAAGCTCGCATTCGCTGCTTATCTTGAAGGCTCCGTCTCTTATGTACCTTTTGGCGCCGTCCTGCGACTGCACCTCGAAGAAGCCGCTTCCCTTAATGGCGAAGTCGAGCTTGTCATTTGTCTGCTCCAGATTGCCCTGGAGAAAGTTGCTCTTTATGTAGTCTACGCTCATGCCGCCGTTGATTGTGCCTATTACGCTTCTTGGCGGGGTGTATAGAAGATTTGCCACTGTCGCTCCGCCAGATACTACGTTGCCCTGAGCGTCTATGCTGAAGCCTGCTCCTGCCTGGACTCTCTTGCCGTTTGAATCCAGCACATAGTAGCCCTTGCTGGTGTCGACGCCCGAATCCATGTTCCTTGTGTATGTCCTCAGGTATCCTTCAGTATCCCTTGCAAGCTTCATGTCCCTGCTGTAGCTCTTGCCGTCGGAGCCGTCCACTGTGAAAAAGCTCTGTCTGCTGCTTACAACCCAGGCTCCATTCCCGTCCTGGCTGACGTCTACTGTCTTGTCCTTTTGGTTCTGTGAGTATGAAAGTCCGTTTATCTTGGAGAGCAGCTTTTCAGGGAAGGCCTTTGTTATGAGCTCGTCTTTTTTAAAGCCGGCAGTGCTGGCGTTGGCCATGTTATTCGATGTGACGTCGAGCTTTTTCTGGTTAGTCATCATGGAGGATGTGACCGTGTATATGCCTCTGTACAATTTTTATATTCACCCCGTTTCAAAGTGCCTGATAGCGCCACGTGAATTCACGCGGCGCTATCAGACTTTAGCATTGTTTATTCCATTTTAACCTATATTCAGGTGCTGCTTTAATAGTCCGAAATGATTATTTCTTCCTTGAATTCCCGCCTGTCTTCTTGAGCAGATGAAGCGAGTTCAGCGCTTCGCCTGTTCCCATGGCAACACACGATATGGCGTTTTCGGCTATCGAAACGTTTATGCCCGTTCTCTTTGATATTAGCTGGTCAAGGCCCCAAAGCAGCGAGCCGCCGCCTGTCATTATTATGCCCTGGTCGCTTATGTCAGCAGAAAGCTCAGGCGGAGTCTTCTCGAGCACCATGTGAACTGCATCGGCTATCTGGTTGACGTTTTCCTCCAGCGCCTCTAGAGTCTCCCTGGCAGATACCGCCACATTCTCCGGCAGTCCCGATACCAAGTTTCTTCCCCTTACGTCCATAGTCACATCTTCTCTCCTTGGGAAAGCCGTGCCTATGTTCATCTTTATGTCTTCCGCAGTCCTCTCTCCTATGAGCAGATTGTGCTTTTTCCTCATATATTTGACTATAGCCTCGTCGAATTTGTCGCCCGCGATTTTTATTGATGTGCTTACAACCACGCCTCCCAGCGATATTACAGCTATGTCGGCAGTTCCTCCGCCTATGTCGACAACCATATTGCCGTTTGGCTTTGATATGTCAAGGCCAGAGCCTATGGCAGCGGCTATCGGCTCCTCTATAAGGAACACCTTTCTCGCGCCCGCCTCCATTGTGGCGTCTATAACAGCCCTTTTTTCAACCTCTGTAACGCCTGAAGGCACGCAAACCATTATCTGGGGCTTGAATATGCTGAGAAGACCCGTCTTGCCAAGCACCTTTGATATGAAATACTTGAGCATCTTCTCAGTGACGTCGTAGTCGGAAATCACGCCGTCCTTCAGTGGTCTTATCGCCACTATGTTGCCCGGTGTTCTTCCAAGCATCTTCCTGGCCTCTTCGCCCACAGCCAGTACTGTGTTAGTATTCTTGTCTATTGCAACTACGGAAGGCTCTTCAAGGACTATGCCCTTTCCCTTTACGTAAACCAGTATCGAAGCCGTTCCAAGATCTATACCAATATCAGGTGCAAAATTAAACATACCTATATCTCTCCTATCGTCATATAACTGTTTGTTTATCAAACATTTGTCAAATGCAAAGCACATAATGCTACCGAGTATATTATATCAAAAAAAAACTATAAAATGCCAATAACTAATCTAATTTTTAATTTAAATTTAAATTTTAAAAAGCCGCTGCATAATACATTGGGCTGTCTATAGCTCCAGTACCTTGCAGCGGCCTTTATATTTCGTTTATAATTGTTGCCCGAGTATTTAGATTTGCTGTATTCGCCTTATGTCTGCGCCCAGCTGCGAGAGCTTGTGTTCTATGTGTACATAGCCCCTCTCGATGTGGTGTATCTGTCCTATTACGGTCTCGCCCTCTGAAACGAGCCCTGCGAGTATGAGCGCCGCGCCGGCTCTTAGGTCCGTTGCGTCCACTTTCGCGCCTGCAAGCTTTGGCGCTCCCTTGACTACAGCCGTCCTGCCTTCTATCTTGATTTCGGCTCCCATCCTGGCTAGCTCAGTGGCATGCATGAACCTGTTCTCAAACACAGTCTCAGTTATTACAGAGGTGCCCTTTGCAACGCTCATCAGCGCCATGAACTGCGCCTGCATGTCTGTTGGGAATCCAGGATGGGGCAGTGTTTTGATTGTTGTGTTTGATATGTCCTTTGGTCCCTTGACCCTTATTCCGTTTTCAAGCTCCGTTATGGTGCAGCCTATCTCCCGGAGCTTTGCGGCTACGGGCTTTACGTGCTCCAGCATTATGTTTTCTACCATTATGTCCCCGCCTGTTATGGCTGCGGCCACCATGAATGTGCCGGCCTCTATCCTGTCGGGTATAACTCTGTGCGTAGTGGTACCGAGCCTTTCTACGCCTTTTATTGTTATTGTGTTTGTGCCGGCTCCCTTTACGTTGGCCCCCATGCTGTTGAGGAAATTGGCAAGGTCTACTATCTCTGGCTCCTCGGCCGCGTTTTCAAGTATGGTAATCCCTTTGGCAAGCGATGCCGCCATTATTATGTTTTCTGTGGCTCCCACCGAAGGAAAGTCGAGGTATATCCGCTCGCCCACGAGTTCGCTCGCTACGGCCTCTACAGAGCCGTGCTCCACGTTGATTTTTGCGCCCAGCGCCTCAAAGCCCTTGAGGTGAAGGTCTATTGGCCTTGTGCCTATGGCGCAGCCTCCAGGCATTGAAACCATTGTCCTTTTGAACCTGGCCAGAAGCGGCCCAAGCACCAGGAACGACGCCCTCATCTTCCTTACAAGCTCGTATGGCGCGCTCCACTTGTCCACCTTCGAGCCGTCCACCCTGAGCACTCCGTCGTCGCTGAACTCAACACCTGCTCCGAGCGTCTTTAAAAGATCTATCATAACATATACGTCCCTTAGCTTTGGAACATCCTCTATCACGCATTCCTGCCCGCAAAGGAGTGTCGCCGCCATTATGGGAAGTACTGAATTCTTTGCTCCGTCTATTCTGACACGGCCTTCAAGCGGCCCGCTTTTTCTCACTACTATACAAGGCTGTTTATTCATTATTCATCCCTTCCTGATATACTTGTGCAAAAGGTCTAGTCCGCTTTTTAGCGCACATACATATTATAGTCTTCATGTTTTTAAAACTCAATGGATATTGCAAAAAAGACCCGGAAATTTTTCCCGGGTCTTAAAGGTCGTATTCTATCTGCTGAATCACTATGTTTTTGCGCTCCATCAGGTCTATGTGCTCACCGCTAAGCCTGCTCTCTTCTATTATCTCCACAACGGGCCTCATGGGGAAACCCTCGTTGAGACTTCTTACGACTCCAGCTTTGCCGTCGCTGAGCCTCACAAGGCTGCCAACCGGGTATGTAACTATCTTTTTGACGAAGAGCTTTACATAGTCCATATCGAACTTAGTGGAAGCCATTGACATTATGTATTCTACCGCCTCGCTCGGCGAATATGCGCGTCTGTAGCTCCGATCCGAGGTCAGGGCGTCGTATACGTCAGCTATTGCAACTATCCTTGAGAACTTGTGGAGCAGCCCTGTATTTTCATAGTCTGGGTAACCGCTGCCATCCACGTTGAGGTGGTGCTGAAGCGCTATTATCTTGGACGTAGACTTTATAGGGCAGTTTTTGAGGTACTCGTACCCTTCTATTGTATGCTCCTGTATCTGTCTGAACTCCTCGTCGGTGAGGGCTCCCGGCTTGTTGAGTATGCTTTTGGGAATGAATATCTTGCCCACATCGTGCAGCATGGCGCCTATAGTCAGATCCTCGAGCTCCCTTCTGCCAAGCCCTGCGGCTATTCCGACAACTAGCGATATTACGGCTACGTTTACGCTGTGCGCATACGTGTACGAGTCCATGTTTTTTATATCGACCATGCTTATCATTATGTCGCTTTTGGAGAACAGCTCGTCGACTAGATTTTTTGCAAAATTGTTGAGCTCCTCCATGCTTTCGTACATTATTCTGGAGTTTTTATGCGATACCTGCCTGTCCTTAGAGAAGAATTCGAAGGTCTCCTTTATCTTCTGGGCTATCTTGTTTCTTATCTCCGGTTTTATTATGTCTTCAATTTCATCGTCCGAATAGTCATCGTTTATGTACACCGACGAGTAGCCCTTTTCCAGCAGATGCTCAATCCTTCTGTCTGTAAGGATTGACCCTTCCTTGAGGAGAAGATTCCCGTTTTCATCTATGAGTGATTTTCCAAGTATGCTGCCTTCCCTTGCTGAGTTTAACGGTACGAAACGCATCCATTCTCCTTTCCAGTGCTGCGGTTGATTAATGCATGTATGCATTTATTCCATGCACCAAGTGCTGTCTATTTGTAATCTGCTCTGATATCCCCATTATGACATCATAGACGTCTTAATGGTATTATACAGTAAAATCCAGTTGCTACAAATATATTTTCACAATTCGAAAAAATTAATTAAAAAAGCGGGATTGCTCCCGCTTTTGAGTTTATTCTATTAAGCCACTATGCCAGCATCCTTTAGTATCTTGGCAGCCTCTTCAACCTTGGCTTCGTTTACCATTACTATCGGCCCTGTGCAGCCCATTCCGCTCTCTGCGTATATTCCGGCTTTCCAAAGCACCTTCTGTGCGTCTTCAAGATCCATTACGTCTACGCCTGAGATTGTTCCTGTCACTACCTCTTTAGGAGGCATCTTCACTTCTTCTTCACTTGCTGCAGCTTTCTTAGTGTCCTTGCTTAGGCCTGCTAGTATTGTCTCTAGTCCTGCCGCCTTGGCCGCCTTGAACTCTGCCGCCGCTATTGCCTTTACGTTGTTTTGTGCAAGCTTTGCTGCGTATTT
>Ga0302237_1000849_pt1 | contig 24219 bp, 17 predicted proteins | sample AAG_UR_Ala_MG_FD_193530 | JGI IMG/M metagenome (GOLD analysis project Ga0302237, IMG submission 193530) | Enriched activated sludge microbial communities from anaerobic digester in WTTP, New Holstein, Wisconsin, United States - AAG_UR_Ala | ecosystem: Engineered > Bioreactor > Anaerobic >... | reverse complement strand
CTGTATGTCTGGTAGTAAAACTAGTCAATTTCTGAATTCCTTACAAAAAATGTTTAACTTGTTTTTTCATTTCAGGAAACATTTTTCAATATTAAAACAGAACAACATAATCATATGAACCGTAGAAACTTCATTAAAAAATCCATTGTCGCCGGAACTGCCGGCTGCATGCCTAACCTGGCATTTCGCAAGTTGCCAAATCAGAAAACCAAAACCCGAAACCGATTTGATTTGGGGATGTTTGTTACATCTGTCTTTCAATTTCGCGGGCAGGATAGATCTTTGGGGAGGTATCCGGACCAAATTTGAAACCGACGAAGCGGTATGGGACAGGACCTTAAACGAAATGGCCAGGCAAGGTTTGAATCTTGTTTTAATCAATACAAATTCGATATAAAAAATTCTTCTGAATGTTAAGTTGAGAATATACCGGAAATATAGCAACCCCGTGGTGCTGAATCACATAATTTGCCGGCTTCCCCGACGATGATTTCAGAAAACAAAGCCACTGAACAAAGTATATCACTTGTAACATTAATTAATAAAAACCTATGAGATACTATTTAATCTGTATCAGCGCCCTGTTGTTCTTGTTTTCCTGCAGATCGGAAAATAAAGTCAAATCGGAAGTACTTTCAACGCCGGGATTGGTTGCTTTCTGGGATTTTTCGGCCGGGAAGAAGCAACTCGTATCGAAAGGAGAAGCAGAGTTACAACTACTGTGTGGTCAAGAAAACAGCCCGGAATTCATGGCCGAGGGTCCCGTATCAGACTATTCACTTTTACTTAATGGAACCCAGTATCTATACATCCCATACGAAGAGACGCAAGGGTTGAACATAAAAACCAACGAAGTTACAGTCGTCGCTTGGGTAAAATGGACGGGGGAACAAACCGGTTTTGTGGCCGGCATGTGGAACGAATACGAAGAAGGAGGCAAACGCCAATACGGGTTGTTCGTCTCGTTACCCCATTACAATGGCAGGAATCAGGTGTGCGGACACGTGTCAAAAAAGGGAGGAGCCACCCCACCATTCCCCTATTCTATTGATTACTCCGCAAGCAAACAGGAAGTAACTCCCAATGAATGGGAATGTATCGCGTTTACCTACGATGGAGAATTCATTCGTTCGTACCTGAATGGCGTATTGGAAGAAAGGGACCTGGAGTTAATAAATAACACCCAGGGGTTTGAAGGGTATCCGGAAGGCCTATTCCAGTCAAAAAATCCCTACTATTACCCCGATGGAATGGGGAATAACGGCTCCGACTTTACCGTGGGAGCTGTTCGGCTGGAAAACGGAATGGGAAATTTCTTCAAAGGGCAAATAGGGGGAATAGCTGTCTTTAACCGTACGCTTACCGACGATGAAATTTTAAAAATTCATCAACTTTCTAAAAAATAAATCCAATAGCTACTCATTTACACAAAAATATTCACTGGTTCAATTGTTTATACATCGCCTATAATACATGATACATTGTCTTGCACGACCTGCACGACCTGTGCCCTGCCCGCAAGCCGCGTGCCGCACACCGTTCTTTCGCCCCTTCTGGGCTTTACATCATAGGGGGCATCCAGCCTCCGGTTGCACCGGAGGTTATTAAAATTGAACCGCTTCACGGTTTCTTCCTTTAACCGCTATCGCGGTTTGCCATACTAGTAACATATCTGCTATAAATCTATATCGTGAATTCTCGTAAAAGCACTTTCCTTTCCTGATTTCTTCCCCGGCATCGGCAATCTGTATTAACTACCTTTCAGAGTAATACATAATCTATCGCCTATAATACATAATACATTGTCTTGCGGTCTTGCATACCCTGTGCTCTGCGCCCTGTGCCCTGTGCCCTGTGCTCTGCGCCCTGTGCCCTGTGCCCTGCGCTTTTCTTATTCTCCCCTTCATTTTCTTCTCCCCTCAACACCAATCTGCATTAATGCTTAAGCCTGACGGCGTCTTTATTCAACTACATAGCTGGCTTTACCGGACAAAGGAATTCCCTCCTGAGTAACACCTTCAACCACTATGCTGATTTTTGCCGGATTGCCTGCATTAAAATACTGCAGCCTTGGTTTGCTGCTTTTTTCAATTGTTATGTCAGGTTCCCAGAAAATAGTCGACCGGTAGTCCGGAAGGAAGGTCTGTTCCATTTTGTTTTCATAGTTTGGAGAATAGAAGATCCTTGGCATATCATACCCGTTTACAACAGTGTGGATATAATTCGGTGAAGGTTTTTCAGATGACATTCTTATTCCTGTCTTTGTAATGATATTCAGTACCCCGTTCGCGCCCCGCATTCCATAAAGTGGTGATGCATTCAGAACATCTATCCTGTCAACTATATTCATTGGCAGAGCCAGTACAGTTGACAGATTTTCCGGAATTACCTCATACCCGTCGAGCAGAACCAAAGCCCCCCGTTTTAAAATAACAGTTTTCCCAAAACCACAATTCTTCGTTTCCAGGATAAACTGCCCATGAATAAATACATCAGCATCATCCGGGTAATATATGCTGCATGGATCCTGGCCCCTTACAACACTGACTCCGGCAATCTTGCCCGCAATGAAATTAAAAACATCTCCAATGTAGTTTTCCGCGACCTCTGAAACCTTGATTTCTTTGTCAGGAGTAGAATAAACGCTCCTGCTCTCCTTTACTCTTACCTCCTGAGCCGTTTCAGGTCGTTTTGCAGTAATGAATACTTCACCAAGGTTCAGGGTATCACTAAGTTTGTACTTCTTTAGATCATTAAGCCTGAAAGCTACTTCCTGATGCAGGGAAGAGTAATCTTTTGTATTAAGGGATAATTCAATTGTATCGGCATTGATTTCTTCAATAGCGGGTGGCTCATATATCACAGGATCGACAGAAATTCTTCCCAGTGCCTTGTCATTATTATCTGTAGATGATAAGGTTGCTTCTGTTAATCCGGTAATAATGAGATCTTCAAACCTGAATGAACCATCCGTATCAGTATTTGCAGATAAGAAATCTTTGGAATAATTCGAAAAAAGGCCAAGACTTACCCTTGCACCTTCTACCGGTTTGTTATTTACAGTTCTTTTCACATTCCCGGAAATTGTAAAACCGGCTTCATGACTGAATGAGGACAATGAATCATATTTCCAGCTGAAGTCCCGCCATCCCTGAGTCATAAGAAGTATATCGAGATCCCTGAGCCTGTTCTTATTATCCGGATCAAAATAATATGAAGGCTCTTCAACCTTCCCGCGAACATCTGATTCAAGCAGAAACCACGATGCGATGGATGCGGGCCACGGAGAAGAATTGTCGGTGAATTGCTCTTCGGCGGCTGAAAATGAGAATTCACCTGTTCCCGTGAAAGTCGAATCGCCCGAAAGTGATATTTCTGCAGTTATTTTCTCACGGGGTTTATAAACTTGTTTATCAGGAGTAATATTAAGCTTTACATCGCTATTTTTCTGAAGAAAAACAAGCCTTTCGCAAAGAGGCAGTTCCTCTGCTCCGGATAATGTCACTCTTATTATACCGTCAGGCATGCTCTCAAGTGGAATTGAAAAATGGTTTACAAGAGAGTTGATTCTGATTTTGGTTTGTTTATTAATCAGGTTCCTTGAAGAGATGCTAACAGAAAGATCAACGCCCTTAAGCAATGGAAGTGTGGCTTCATTTGTTCTTACTGTCAGGATCAGGTCTTTTTCATTGTTTATGTGTGCCCGGATAACCAAACCAGTCGGGAAACTTTGTGGTAGTGAGGCTCTTGTTTCTGTAGAATCATCACTTTGGACAACCGCGTAATAAGTATTCCCGAAGCCGGGTTGAATATTGAAATATCCCATTCCTTTGTGAATGCTTTTAAATACGGCCAGCTGTTCTCCCGAAGGGGAATATAGTTTTAGTGTGACATCAGATCCTTTGCCCAGAGCATTTACAGCTTTGAACGCTATCCTGGAAGTGACATTATCAACAAGTGATCCTCCTTCGGGGAAGAATGTGACATCTATCTTGTTGTCAATAGGCTTTATTGTCTTTTTCAGTCCCTCTGCTTCATCATAAGGACTTATGATGGTGATTTCTTTAAGGAAAAAGAAATGTTCATCATAGTTTCTCATAAAATTAGTGTAAGCTCTTATTCTGTACCTTCCTGAAGGAATAGTATCGTTAAGCTGGAAATTTCCGTGTCCGGTGCCGTTTTCAATCCTGACTGTCCGTTTCCGGATGATCTTTGCATCGGGTGCAATAAGCTCAACATAGAGCTTGTTGGTGTTTACCGAAAGTTTGTTGGTTGAAGGATCTATAACATAGGCTTTAAACCATATATCATCTTCCGGGGTATAACTAACCCGGTCGGTATGCAAATATACTTTCTCTGCAAGCTGTGTGGAATTATCGTTGTTAACATAAGAATTACCTATGGCTAACAATAAAAGTCCAATTATAATATGATTCATAGGAAGTTAGAGTAAAATTAATTCAATGAACAAGCACATCGCGTACAAACTAATCTTATTAAAGTTTCCTTCATCCCTATGACCGGATGGCCGTACCTTTACCCTATCCGTTTTCAGGTATTTTTCTTAACGGATGCTTCAGGTATCTTTTCGGTAGACGAAAGGGGCAGGGCGCAGGGCACCTGACAAAATGACTTCCTTCCCCTGCCTGAAAGGCATTTGGAATGAGTTTTGATAATATCAGAAACAAAGAATAATTAAAAACTATGGAACCAACACACGCGAATATGAATATCTGGTTAATTTTCATCGCATTCATGATCCTTAGCTGGATCGTCAGCGCCACCCTTAAATCGAAATTCAAGAAATATTCAAAGATACCTACCGACGGAGGCCTGACAGGCCGCGACGTTGCTGAAAAAATGCTTCGCGACAACGGAGTCTATGATGTACAGGTTGTATCGGTGCAGGGAAGCCTTACCGATCATTACAATCCTGAAAAGAAGACCATCAACCTCAGCCAGGATGTGTACAACAGCAGGAGCATTGCCGCTGCCGCGGTTGCAGCTCACGAGACCGGTCATGCCATTCAGCATGCAACAGCGTATGCATGGCTGGGATTAAGGTCAAAACTGGTGCCCCCCGTCAGCTTTGCATCAAAATGGGTACAGTGGGTGCTTCTTGCAGGAGTTATCCTGGTAAACAGCTTCCCGGGGCTTTTACTTGCTGGAATAATCCTTTTCGCTTTAACAACGCTCTTCAGTTTTGTCACGCTTCCGGTGGAGATTAACGCCAGCCATCGGGCTCTCGTGTGGCTGTCGTCTGCAGGAATAACTTCATCCATGAATCACGGAATGGCGCAGGATGCTCTCAAATGGGCTGCATACACCTATGTGGTTGCTGCTCTTGGCTCACTGGCAACACTCCTGTATTACATAATGATCTTCATGGGAGGCAGCAGGGACTGACGAACTTCATCTGTCATCTTCCTTCAGAAGGCCGGTTTTCTTGTGGATCAGCCTGATCACCAGCCATATGATAAGAGCTGGAACCGTTATGTAAATCCACATGGGGGTAATATAAATCCTTTCCGAAAGGAAATAGTTCCTGAAAAGATCAAGCAGTGTGAATATCAGGAAGATATTAACGAAACTGTTGTATCCCCGCTTAAGAACGCTTTTGAGAGAGAAGGACAGTGAGGGTTTTACAAATCCTTTGATCCGTGGCAGAACCGCCCTGACTTTTTCTGAATAAATGTCGTAGGCATCCCCGAATTTCTTTCTTAAAAACTGCTCCTCGGCAAAGATTATCCTTTCATAATAAAGCCAGTAGACAAGAATAAAAATTATCAGGAAGACCGGCGACCTCACGAACAGCACCGGACCCAGCCACATCAGGAAATTACCGATGTAAAGCGGATGCCTTACAAGGGAATAGATCCCGGTGGTATTTAACTCATCAGCTATCTGTCCTGCCACGGTGTTTCGCCCGGAAGTGTTTTTCGCGGCATGTCCCACGGTGTAAACCCTGACAGCCTCTCCAAGCAGGCTGACTCCCAGGAAAAGGAGTTCGGGCGTCAGATTGAAGATGATCGCCTGCCGGTTGGTAAGATACAATGCCGCTATTCCGGCGGCAATGAAAACTACGGGAAGCCAGCTCCTCCGCCTGAACAGCCAGTTGCCGCTTTTTTCCAGTTCATGAACAAGTGCCATCGTGAGATATGATATGTGAAAGAGTAAAAGTATTAATTTTTTAGAAACTGTATCTGATCCTTAGAAAGTCCGGGTTGATTCTCAGTATACAAATGGCCCGTGACACCCGACCAGCTCCCTGCCTGCCCGATTTCTTCCTCCCGATCAAATAATTGTGCCCGGCGAACGTTATTATACAAGTTTATTTATCTTTAACCAATTGATAAAAAAAATCTGAAATGTCAAGTCTCAGGCTACTTCTTGGATTGATCCCCTCAACTTCAAAGATCGAACAGGCTGAAAAAATGCTGAGCGACGAATATGAAAAATTGAAGTCGTTCGCCGTATCGGAACTTCTCGATAAATATACCAGGCTCCATGAACTGGTGAATTCAACGGCTTTCGCTCAGAAGAAAAAGGAAATAGAGTCACTTAACTACAAAAATTCTGAAGAGTTCTCCCGGGAAAAGGAATTCATGTCGATGCAAAAGGCAAAGGATATTGTCATGTATTTCAAGACTGTCTCCGGCGATATGCTGAAACGGTTCAGGGAACTCGACGGATCAGACAAAATAAGGGATTACGAGGAACTCGAGAATTTTATCAAGTCGAATACCTTCAGACAGAGGCAGAAAATGAAGCCGATTACCTTCAAGGATACCGACGAATACAGAAAGTTCATTGAATACAAATCCCTGCGAAAGGATCCGGAGATTAAAGCTTTCCGGAAAGCAAAAAAGGAAATGCCCAGGTCAAAGGCAATCGAGAGATTCGAAGAACTCGGGAAATTCATCAACAGTCCCGAATTCCTTGCAAAAAAGAATATGAAGCCCATTACTTTCAAGGATTCGGAGGAATACAAAAAGCTGATGGAATACAAACGCCTTAAGGAAAGTCCCGATATCAAAGACTATTACAAGTTCAAGGCATCGAAGGAATATGCCAACTTCCTGAATATCGACGGCTCGGCACGCCTTAAAAGGTATAATGAGCTAAAAGACTACCTGGCAACACAGGAATTCAAGGACAGGAAAAGCTACCTGCTCGACAAAAAACGCTTTGAAAAGACCCAGGAGTTCAAAGACCTTCAGGAATACCGAAATCTTCAGAAAAATGAGGACATTATCTGGTATTTCAAGGTAAAGGATTCAAATAAATTCGATGAGCTGAAGAAATATGAACTGACTTTCGCCGACGATTTCAATGGCGATTCACTCGATACCGGAAAATGGATCACAAATTTTTACTGGGGTGATAAACTCCTGAAGGATAATTATTCGGTGGAAAACGACCTGCATGCCTATACACCGGCAAACGTGGAACAAAGAAACAGCCTGCTAAAGATACATACCAAACCGGAAAAGACAACAGGAAAGATGTGGTCGACCACAACCGGCTTCCGAACCAAAGAATTCGGCTTCACTTCAGGAATTGTAACTACCGGAAAAAGCTTCAGGCAGAAATACGGCGTCTTCTCAGCCAAGATAAAGCTTGGCAACCCGGCAGCAAGAAATAATTTCTGGATGCTGTCAGATAGGATAACCCCTCACATAGATATCTGCCGTACATCGAAAAATAAGGTGTGGACTGACTTCGTGGCTGATCCCGGACGCTTTTCAAAATCGTCCATCCGTCCAAAATATGCCAACGACTTTTTCATTTATACTCTTGAATGGACCCGCGATTCACTCGTGTGGAAAATAAACGGAATAGAAATCGCCCGCCAGACTTCCGACATCCCGCGGGAACCAATGTACCTCCTGCTGGCAGGCGGCGTTGAAACTCCAGTCAGCAGTATGACCACCATGGAGGTCGACTGGGTGAAGGTGTATCAGTGTAAAGAATAGTTCAGCACGGAGCACAGGTCGTGCAGGCTGAGGAGTGAAACGGTATCATTTTATCAGGTTTTTAGCCCCGTAGGGGCGACATGACCTCGAACGGGGCAAACGGCCTGAGGCCCGGCATGAGAGTCAGTGAAACTGTGCCCTGTGCCCTGTGCCCTGAGCCCTGTGCCCTGCGCCCTTATAAATTTTTGTTACAACTGTTCCCGTAACTTTTCCCATTTTCATCCGTCTTTATCATGTATTGAGTTTTATGACCGTAAAGGAATATAACAGATCTGTTCAAGAGTTTTCTGATTCCGTTTACCGCTTTATCCTTGGAAACCTTAAGGATGAAGACCGGGCAGACGATATTGTGCAGGATACATGGGAAAAATTATGGAGAAACCTTACAGAAATTGAATATCCGGTTGTCAGGTCGTGGCTTTTTAAAACAGCATACCGCACTATGATCGACATCATCAGAAAGGAAAGCAGAATGACAAGAATTGAAGAAAGCGATTACCATGACTTCCTTTCCGAAACTCAATACAGTGATCTGAACGAGATCCTTCATCTTGCGCTCGACAGGCTTCCCGAACACCAGAGGTCGCTTGTGCTCCTGCGCGACTATGAGGGATACAGTTACCGCGAAATAAGCGAGATAAGCGGAATGACCGAGGCACAGGTAAAAATTAATTTATACAGGGGCAGAGTGGCCCTACGAAACTTTATAGTGAAAATAGAATCAGTAATCTGAATGAAACCCGACCGTTCAAATTATGAAATATGGATCACCGACTGGCTTGACGGAAACCTGAACGAATGCCAGTCGGAAGAACTTATGGCCTTCCTCGATGATAATCCCGATCTGAAGGAAGAACTTAAAGGTCTTGATTCCGTTTCACTTAAAGCCCCCAACCTGGTTTTTAAAAACAAGCGATCGTTGTTCAGATCAGTAAAGGAAATCGACGATTCACAATTCGATAATCTCTGTTTAGCTAAACTTGAGAAGGATATCAGCCCCGAACTGTCAGCCGATCTTGAGCTGATCGTGGCCACGGACAATGCCAGAAAAAAGTCTCACGACCTGTGGATGGCAATGAAGCTGAGAGCACCGGAAGTAATCTACAGACACAAGTCGAGGTTAAAGAGATCAACTCCCGCTGAAAGGATACTAAGGATTTCTCTTGTCTCCCTCGGCGCCGCTGCAACAGTTGCCATTGTCATTTCGCTGATGCTCATACTCCCGCGGAAACAGGAAATACCATATGCACAGGCAATAGATACACTTACCATAGAGTCGCCCCTTCCATTACAGTACAGCAGGGCTGGAGAGCATGCTTACAGCCGGGTGGAAAAGCTTACAGAGAATGCCCCGGATGTAATCCCGGTCATGGCTGACAGGCATTCAGTGCCAGTAACTGAAGAAACAGTGTCAACAGATACTGAACTTCCGCCTGTTCTCACGGCTGAAACGGAGTTTAAACGGCTTCAGGGTCCGGAAAAAATCTCTGTAAATCTGACGGCAGATATTATTGACGCGGAGAAATATCTTTCCGCTTCTCTTATCCCCTACCGGCCCGATTACATACCTCCGCTTATCGAACACCGGAGTAATGTGGAACTGTTCATGGCAAAACTGTTCCATGAAAAGATAATGAAAGACCCCAACGCGGGAACAAAGCCCGTAGAAAGATATGACCTGGCCCGTGCAGGTATTCTTGGCCTTAACAAGCTTTTCGGATGGGAACTTGCACTCGACCGTAATACTGATGAGCAAGGGAATACAAGATCCTACTACTTCGCTTCAAGACTGGTCAGGATAAATGCTCCTGTAAGAAAAGATCCGGAGAATCTGTAACTAAAAGCTGTACTTGAACGTCACAACATAGAAAAGAATAAAAAACAAGCCATGAAGAATAAACACTTGCTGATGATCATTGCTGCAGCGTTTTTCTGCCAGTCATTCGCCCTGCAGACGCACGAGGTGACAGTGATTAATAAAACAAATCCCGTCGCTGACTCAATTAACACACTTACCGTCATTATCGGCGACGATATCTTCAGGCTCGACGGGAATGATTCGCTTATGATAATCAGGGTGGGCGACCGCGGACTTAACATTCGTGACTCAGAGGATGGGAAAAAGGTGAATGTTGAAAGATATGATGAATTAGGGGAGCTTGAAAGCGCTGCCGCTGAGAAGGAAAGCGGGAGAAACAGGCTCAGAAAGACTGAGAGGGCAGAGGAAAGGCACTATGAATTCAGCGACTGGCAGGATTATGATTCACCTGAGCGATACAGGGGCGGAAGACATTTCAGGGGTCACTGGTCGGGAATCGAAGCCGGCTTTAACAACTGGCTTTTTGCTGAATCAATGATGCTCCCTGAGGAAATTGATTATATGACTCTTCAAACCGGAAATTCCAACTGCTTTAACCTTAACTTCTCGCAGGTGAATATCGGCTTCAGCAGACATGTAGGCCTTGTAACCGGATTGGGACTAAACTGGAATATCTACAGGTTTGTCGGACAAAACACCATCGCGGTCGGACCCGGCGGTTACATTACCGAGGCAATTCCCGATAATTCCGGGAATGTAAAGAAATCCAAGTTCAATACCCTTTACATGAACGCTCCCCTGATGCTCGAATTCCAGATACCTGCAGGCTACAACCGCCTGAATATAGCAGCCGGAGTTATAGGCGGGGTAAAACTCAATGCCTGGACTAAACTGGTCTTCAACGACGATGAAAAGGTTAGGACGGGAGGCGAGTACAACCTCAACATTATCAGGGGAGGCCTCACAGCCAGGATAGGGTATGAAAACTTCATGATTTACGGTACATACTATTGCACTCCGTGGTTCCATGATCGCTCCGGACCGGAAAGATTCAACCTCGAACCCTTCGAAGTCGGAGTGGCTTTTACTTTCAATAACTGACTTGCAACACCCAACAAATGATTTGCAACGCCCTTAATTTGATTTATCTTTGTGTACTTTGGAGCAATTAGCAATTAGCAATTAGCAATGAACAATGAACAATGAACAATGAACAATGAACAATTAGTAAATGACGCAAGACTGCAAGGTCAACTTTTTGAAGGACGCTGAACACTGAACCCTGAACGTTTAACATAAAAACCCCGAACCTCGAATCAATAACATTTTTCACCATGAAACTTCTTCTCATAAGCAACTCCACAAACCCGGGCGAACCTTACCTGGGATATTCTAAAAAGATGATCGGGGAATTCCTCGGTAAAAAACATGTCAAGGCGCTGTTTATCCCCTGGGCTGCAGTCACTTTCTCATATGACGATTATGAACTGAAGGTCAGGGAGCGGTTCAGGGAGGCAGGACATGACGTGATCTCCATCCATCATTTCACCGATCCGGTGGAAGCGGTAAGGAAAGCACAGGCAATAGTGGTGGGCGGCGGTAATACCTGGATGCTCCTCAAAATGATACGCGAAAACAAGCTCATCGGGCCTGTAAGGGAAAAGGTGCTGTCAGGAACTCCATACATCGGCTGGAGCGCGGGTTCGAATGTTGCCTGTCCCAGCATACGGACAACCAATGACATGCCCGTGACAAGACCTTCGTCCTTCAGGGCTTTCAACCTGATCCCCTTCCAGATCAACCCGCATTACCTCGACGCAAATCCGGAAGGTCATGCCGGCGAGACCAGGGAACAGAGGATAGAGGAGTTCATAGAGGTAAATCCCGGCCTGTGGGTCGCCGGCCTTCGCGAAGGTACCATGCTCCTCGTGGAAGACGGAAAGATAAGGCTTATAGGCCCGAGAAAAACAAGGATTTTCCTAAAAGGCCATGAACCGGTAGAACTTGGCGAAACCGACGACCTGAGCTTTCTGCTTGCCGTTATTTAGTCTTGCAGTCTTGCAGTCTTGCGGTCTTGCGGTCTATTCCTATGTATTTAGCTGTCAGAAATAAAGCCCGAAACACGTTATAACATTGTTATAACGGAACGGTACGCTGTTCGAGGTTGAAAGTTGAAAGATAAAACGTTAAACGTGCAAGGTTTAGCGTTTAGTCAATTGTTGACCTAGCGCCTTGTGTCATTTTCTAATAGTTAATTGCCTGTTATTTAAGCTAAGGCCTCATGTTAAGAGACTTGCAAGACTGCAAGACAGCGACCGAAGGGAGCAAGACTTAAATTCGCCCTGTGCCCTGTGCCCTGACAGATAAATTTTAATTTGATCAAATATTGTAACTTTGCCTGCCGTTAACATTAGTAGGAGGGAAGGATATTTGCCTGAGCTAAATGAAACTGTCGATAAGCTTACTTAAAATAACATCCATAATAATCGGCACCCTGCTGGTTATTCTGTTCGTTATATCCCTGGCGATACAGAACAAGGTCGGAGCAATTGTCCTCAACACCCTGAACTTGAACTTCGACACCAAAATCTCAAGTGAATCATACAGGCTATCGCTTATAAAAAAGTTCCCGAAGGCAACAATCGAACTCAGGAACGTGCTTGTCCTTTCGTCACACGGATTCGACCTTTCAGCATTCGAAGGACTGAATACCGACACGTTGCTTGCCGCCAGAAGTGCTTCAGTCGATCTTCGTACCATCGATATGATCCGCGGCAATTATACTTTCACAAAGATCACCATCGGGTCGGGACAGCTTTATCTTTTTACTGACAGCTCGGGACGCACGAACTATGAATTCACCGAACGTAAAAGCCCGGGGAAAGAAGGCAGTGCCAGACTGAACCTGAACAGAATAAGCCTGCAGGACCTGAATCTTGAATATAACGACAAGAGGGTTGACCTGAATATCCGGGGAATTGTCAGGGACGGAATGCTGAAAAGCAGGATCAGGGGAAACAATATCGATTTCGAGGGAGATATGAGGATGTTCATCAGGCTTTTCCGGCTTGACGACTTTATTATCAGACCTGAAATAACTGCCGACCTGAATGTTGGCCTCAATCAGAATGAGAAAGGCACCTTCTTCAAAAAAAGTACGATGAAGATCGAAAACTGGGATTTCGTGCTTACAGGTTTCGTGGCTGCCGACAATTATCTCGATCTTACGGTTAAAGCCGACAATATAGACATATCCAGAATACCTTACCTTCTTCCTTCTAAATACAGCAAAGCCCTGTCGGCTTACCATCCTGAGGGAACCCTTAAATTCAGCTGGATAACCAAGGGTAAATCAAGCTCCTCTCAGAATCCTCATTACGATATCGCGTTTTCGCTTAAGGATGCACTTATAGATAACAGAAAATCGAGACTGAACGTCAGGAATCTTTCGTTTAACGGCACTTATACAAACGGGAACGGCAACAGTCCCGAAACCAGTTCTTTCAAAATAAGCGACTTTAGCTCACGCTTCGGTTCTTCGGATTATAAAGGCTCATTCTCTCTTACTAATTTCAAGGATCCCTTCACGGAACTGGTCTTCAGGGGAAAGCTTCTCCCCCAGGAACTGGTAGATTTCCTGAATATGAACAAGCTTGCAGAAGCCGGCGGTTCGATCGACCTCGACCTTAAATTCTCGGGAAAGCCGGGGAAAAAAGACAATTTCAGGTTCACCGATGTATTCAACATGGCATCAGACTCCAGGATAGTGTTCAATTCGGTAAACCTTAAGTTAAGCAACAGGGAAATCGATATAAAAAATGCCGCGGGTACCTTTCGTTTTGATGGCAGCACGATAACCGACAACTTCAGGCTGTCGCTGAACGGACAGGATATCAGTTTCTCGGGAAAACTCACGAACCTCCCGGGCTGGCTGGCCGGTTTCCCGGTTACCCTGAACGGAACGGCATCAGTGTCGGCATCGTCTTTCAGGCCCGAACGTTTCATGGATACCGACAAGGATCCCGGTGACAAGACCGAAAACACAAAGGCGCCGCTCACTATCCCTGCCGATGTTATGCTGGATATCGACTTCAGGGTCGATACCCTGTCGTACAAGCTTTTCAAAGCAAGGAATATCAACGGAAATCTCAGTGTCAGACCCGGTATGCTGAATTTCAGGTCGCTATCAATGGATTCGCAGGAGGGGAAGGTAAGCGGAAACGGCCTGGTGGTTCAGAATCCCGACAAATCATTCGTGGGAAGGGGTAGCTTTGTAGTCTCAGGTGTTGATGTGAAGCAGTCCTTCACTACATTCAACAATTTCGGACAGGATTTTATAAAAGCAGAAAACCTCGAGGGACTCCTTTCAGGAAATATCACACTGGTACTTCCCGTCGATTCACTGCTGAACCCCAACATACACACGATGGCAGCTGAAGGAAGATTCAGCATTTCAAACGGAGCGCTTGTAAATTTCGATCCCGTAAAAGCCCTCTCATCATTCATTGAACTGTCGGAACTGCAGAACATCAGGTTCGACAAGCTCGAAAACGACTTCTTCATCAGGGACAATGTCTTCTTCCTTCCCCAGATGGAAATCAGGTCGTCGGCGGCAGACCTGTCGGTAAACGGTGAACACACCTTCGACAATAAATATGAATATCATGTGAAAATGCTACTGTCGGAGATACTCAGCAAGAAATCGAGGAAAACCCGTAAACCCGCGGAAAACTTCGGCGAGATACAGGATGACGGCCTCGGAAGAACATCGATTTTCCTCAGGATTGACGGTAAGGGCGACAACGTAAAGGTCAGCTACGACATGAAAGCCGCGGGCAATCAGCTAAAGGAAAATCTGAAGAAAGAAAAAGAAACACTCAAAACAATAATTAAGGAGGAGTACGGGTTGTATAGAAAGGATTCCGGACAGGTAAACCGGAAGGAATCACGGCCAAGGTTCAGGATATCCTGGGAAGGAACGGAGACCGCTGAAGAACAAGAAGAAGAGCCTCCGGCAGAAAAGAAAGAGGGTTTCCTTGATCGGCTTTTTAAAAAGAAATAGTATCTTTTAACCTGAAAAACGACAGTCACTTGAATATTATCCGGAACCGTAACAACTGGCAGATTTTCCTTTTTCTCTTTGCAATACTTATAGGTGTTGGTTCACTTATTTACACCCAGTTCCTTGTCCGAAGCCTGAAAATCGAAGAGAGAAAAAAGGTTGAAATGTGGGCAGAGGCCACCAGGCTTATAAACAGCGCCGATTCAACCCAGAACCTGGATTTCCTTTTATCAATTATTGAAAACAACAACACCGTGCCGGTCATACTGACCGACGGTTCCGACAATATAATCGCTACCAGGAATATTGACCAGGTAAAGATCGAGGATACGGGAACAATGGGACTTAAGCTCGAAAAGATGAAGAGCGACAACCAGCCCATTATTATCGATCTGGGCAATGGCTCAACAAACAGAATATACTACAAGGACAGCATTATACTGAGCCAGCTGATCTATTACCCTTTCATCCAGCTCGGATTCATAATCCTGTTCATAATGGTTTCGTATCTTGCCCTGAGTTCATCGCGCAAAGCCGAACAGAACAGGGTATGGCTCGGACTGTCGAAAGAGACTGCCCACCAGCTCGGAACGCCTACCACTTCGCTGACCGGATGGGTGGAACTGCTTAAGACCAATTATCCCGAACTGCCGGTAACAAAGGAACTTGCCCTCGATGTAAAAAGACTTGAAAAAGTGACTGAACGCTTCTCAAGAATTGGCTCCAAACCTTTGCTGACACAGGACAATATACTTGCACTTATTCAGAATTCCGTCAATTACCTTAAATCGAGATCATCATCAAAGGTGCTTTTTGTGCTTCCATTCACCGCCGACGATGAGATAAACCTTCCCGTCAACCCCGCCCTCTTCGAGTGGGTGATTGAAAATGTTTGTAAAAACGGGATAGATGCCATGGAAGGCGACGGCGAAATAACCATAAAGGTCGAGGAGGAAGAAAAATATGCAATTATCGACATCTCCGACACGGGCAAGGGTTTGCCCAAGTCGTCGTGGAAAAAGATCTTCTCGCCCGGATATACAACAAAGAAAAGGGGATGGGGACTGGGATTGTCGCTGGCAAAAAGGATAATCGAAGAATACCACCACGGAAGAATATTCGTCAAATCGTCGGAACCGGGTAAGGGAACCTGCATCAGGATTATGATGAAAACAGGAATTGTGTGATCTTTGCCGGATAAATCCAAAATCTCCGGATGAACAGGAAAGATATTGAAATAATGGCTCCTGCCGGATCGTACGAGTCGCTTATGGCCGCGATCAGAGGGGGAGCTGACTCTGTCTACTTCGGCGCCGGCAACCTCAATATGAGGTCCGCCTCATCAATAAACTTCTCTCTTGACGACCTTGCCAACATCGCCGCTATCTGCAGGGAAAATGCGGTCAAAAGTTATCTCGCCCTTAACGTGGTAGTGTTTGACGATGAACTGGATCAGATGAAACAGATTGTCGATTCAGCCGTCGCCGGCGGAATAAGGGCAATAATAGCATCCGATCTGGCTGTTATCAGGTATGCCTTTGACGCCGGGATGGAGGTTCATCTTTCTACACAGCTCAACATTTCCAACCTGGAAGCCCTGCGTTTTTATTCCCAATGGGCCGATGTGGCTGTACTGGCAAGGGAACTGAACCTTGATCAGGTCAGTCAGATCGCCCGTATGATCAGGGAAGAGGATATCAGGGGACCGCGCGGAGAACTGATGAAGATCGAAATGTTTGTCCATGGCGCACTTTGCATGGCAACATCGGGAAAATGTTACATGAGCCTTCATGAAACGGGAATGTCGGCCAACAGGGGCAAATGCAGGCAGACCTGCCGGAAAGCCTACGTTGTAACTGAAAAGGAAAGCGGCTATGAACTTGAGATAGACAATGAATATATTATGTCGCCGAAGGATCTGTGTACCATCGGTTTTGTAGATCGGCTAATCGATTCCGGAGTGAGCGTCTTCAAGATCGAAGGCAGGGCCCGTTCTCCCGAATATGTCAAAACTGTTACATCTTGCTATGATGAAGCCGTGAAAGCTGTTGCCGGCGGCTACTATGACCCGGACAAGATCGCCGTATGGAGGGAAAGACTTGCTTCGGTCTTCAACCGCGGATTCTGGGACGGTTATTACCTCGGTCAGAAACTGGGAGAATGGAACAACCGCTATGGGTCTTCCGCTACAAAAAGAAAGGAATACCTGGGAAAAGTGACAAACTATTTCGCAAAGATAGGTGTGGCTGAGATAAAACTCGAGAACGGAGACCTTGAAAAGGGAGAAGCTCTCCTTATCACAGGCCCCACGACCGGTGTCATCGAATTCGGGGCAGGAGAGATAAGAGTCGATCTTAAGGAAACTGAAAAAGCGCTTAAGGGTGAGTATTGCTCCCTGGCAACCCCTGAAACGGTCCGCCGTTCCGACAAGGTTTTCAAGTGGGTGGATGCAACAGAGCATCAACACCGCTAAAACTGCAGGATCATTTCCCCAGCTGCTTTGACGCTTCGAGTATCCTGCCGGCATTGAGCTCTACATCACCGGTATCCGTATTCACATAGTGCAGAAGTTCCTGAGGCTTTCTGCCAAGACCGTACATATAGGCCTTGTCGTAATACTGAAGGATAATGATTATTGCACTTGCAATGTCGCCGCGGTTCACTGCATCCACGGCTTCCCTGGTGCGGTCGCCGCCAAGCCTTTTACTGATCTTCATGACCGACTGAATAAGCTGGCCGGGAGGATAACATGAATACTCCTCCAGCAGTCTCGTCAGCCGTATCCTGATATCAATCATAAGAATGATGGCCTGATTATTCTGCATATTCAGATAGAATTCCTCAGGCATGAAAACCATCCCGATATTCCTGCTTTCGTCTTCAAGCCACACCGGCCGTTTGGGATCGGTAAGGCAAAGCCGTTCGAAAAGCAGGTTGGAAAAATGTTCCGATGTCGGCTGTTGCGGCTGGCCAAGCGACCCGAAAGCAGAGCCCTTGTGATTCGCCAGCCCTTCTAGATCGATCACCTGATGCCCCTTTTGCTCAATGTATTTAAGGATATCAGTCTTTCCACTGCCTGTCAGGCCTCCGAGAATGATCATTTCCCTCTTTGCCCTGAGTACTTCCAGAACATGGCGCCTGTAAGTTTTATAACCCCCTTGCAGGATATGTGTTTCAATCCCCCCGAGGGAAAAGAGCCATGACATGGCTTCAGACCTCATTCCACCCCTCCAGCAATGCACCAGAAGCCTTTTCCCTTCTCTGGCGACCTCCAGTGCCGCTTCAAGCTTTGAATGCATTGAAGGGCCCGAAAGCCTTATCCCTTCAATAATGGCCTTCAGGCTGCCTTCCTTGTTGTACCGGGTGCCTACATCTGCCCTTTCCGCATCATTAAAAAGAGGAATATTATGAGCCCCGGGAATATGGCCTGCCCTGAATTCCGAAGGCGATCTGACATCAATGACAGGTATACTCCCTGCAAGTTCCAGGAAAGAAATTATGTCAGTCTTATTGTATTGCCCCGGTATCACTGGCGGATTGAATATCCGAAAGCAAACTTAAGCAAGTATTGTTAATTATTGATGAAGTGGCTGGTGAAGAATTTTTTGAGGTCATCAATCCTGACAGGTTTTGGAATGAATTCCTTTATACCCGACATTTCAGCCTTTTTCTTCGATTCAGGCATACTGTCGGCAGTAAAAGCCACTATTAGAATGCTGTTATCGAATTCCAGGATCTTCCGTGCCGATTCAAAACCATCCATTTCCGGCATGATGAGATCCATGAAGATAACATCGTAGTGGCGGGTCTTTGCCTGAATGTAACCGGCATATCCGTCATCGGCAAAATCGAAAGAATAGCCAAGGCTCTTAAGCATGGTTCCTATCACTTTCTGATTCATTTTATTGTCCTCGACAACCAGTATCCTCAGATCCCTTCTCGCCTTTTCATTCGTCGGAGCAGGAACTGACTTGTCGACCTGGGGAAAGCTAGTCTTAATGGTTTCGTAAACCTCCTTGAGTTCATAGGGCTTTATTATATAATGATCCACACCCGATAAAATGCATTTGCGCAGGTTTCCCATCACATCATTGGAACTGATCATCATTATAATGAACTCGCCCGAAAGTCCATTGTCGTTTATCTCTCCGACCACCGGGAACCCGTCAAATTCACTGTCGTCAAGTATTACCAGAAGCTGGTAACGCTTCCCTTTATGCTTAAGATTCTCCCTGATCTGATTAATCGTCGATTTGTGGTAAGTGGTTACAGTGAGTGCCAGCCCCAGTTTATGAAGCGATCCAAGGATATCCTCATCCCTTGTCTGACTGCCTGTTATCACAAGCGTCCGGATATTGCCGAACGAGGAAATGTTATCAAAATTCAGGTTCTTCGAGGGTTTGCAATTCGGATACAGGGTGATGGAAAAGCTTACTCTGACCCCCTTGTCGTCATCAAGCCCTGAAGGACTGACTGCTGAAAATTCTCCTCCCATAAGCCCGACAAGCTTCCTGGCAAGTATGGTACTGAAACCCGATTCATCGTCATCCTGGTGAACTTTGGATTCTACGGATATATTATCACCGAATATCTTTTTTAAGGACTCCCTGTCAAAGCTCTTGCCGGTGTCAGTAAGTTCAAAACCGAGCTTCAGTGTTTCCCTGCTGTTTTCAAGAAGTCTGCACACAAGGCTTATCTTTCCTTCGGAGGTATTCTCTGCCGAATGATTCAGCAGGTTTGTGAGGATCTGTCTGAGCCTGTAAGGATCTCCTATAACTTTGTCGGGAACATTCTCTTCAACATTACAGGTCATAGTGACCCTGGATTCGTTGATGTTTGTCCTGGCAAGATCATAGCAGTAAACCACTTCTTCCCGGAGGCTGAAGGGAATCTCGTCAAGGATCATCCTGCCCGACACTATTTTGGTAAAATCAAGAACGTCATTGATTATGTTCAGAAGCAGTTCACCCGAGCGGCGAAGGAGCCCCAGAACATTTTTTGCCTCGTCGGTAAGATCTTGCTTTTCAAGGATGTCTGTCAAGCCGATGATGCCGTTAAGGGGTGTCCTTATTTCATAGCTCATGCGCGCAAGAAACTCCGATTTTGCAGTGCTGGCAATTGCTTCTTGCTTTCTTGCCGTTTCAAGCATGGTAACATCGACAAGCATGTCCATGGTGGAATTCCCTTTGCCGAGAGTGACCGGCATGCTGGTACGGAACAGTATGATTTCTTCCTTGTCTTTTTTAAGAATTACAAATTGTTCGCGATTGAAGTTGCCTCCCAGGTATTTCGAAAAATAATTATTTTCATCGATGAATGCCGGTTCCGGATATATTTCCCCCTTCATATTATCCGCGCTCGCGTAACCGAATTGCTCCGCCGCCTTGTTGTTTGCCCTGATGATCTCCCTGTCACTGTTATATATCACAACCGCTGCATTAAACTCCTCGACCATTTTTAAAATCGTATTCCAAAGCAATTCGCGGCTTTTGATCTCTTTCTTGAGCTCTCTAATAATCTGCGACACGAAGAAAAGCAAAATAATCATCATTACTGAGGATCCGAAAACTACCGGAAGGGTATTCTCAATTATGTATTTCATGAGTCCTTCAACAGAAGATGAGAATACAAGGCAAAGATCCCTTTGCAACAGATTTACCGGATAAGTTGAAGAAATGACTCCAAAAGGCTTGCCGTCGACTTCCGCACTATGCATAAGTGTTTCTCTCTCCCCTTTTTCCAAAGCCTCGGTTAGCTTATTGATTGAACTGAATTTAAGGCCGCCTTTCCGATTGCTGAAAATAACATCTCCCTCAGGACTCATAACCCACTGCCACTGGTAATGGCTAAAAAGCGATTCATCGAACAGATTGCTGAAAAACTTCAGGTAATCGATGTTTACCTCTATATTGCCGAAGGGTTTATCCTTATGAATTACAGGAATGACCCACGAATAAATGCGACCTTGCTTCATCAGTTTCTCCTCAAGGATGATCTCGTCCTGCTCATGAAGAACAAAATTATGTTCCAGCCAGTTGATACCTGTTTCGTCACTCTTGAGAGAGAATTCATTTCTGTTGTTGTCGTACAGTTTAATACCCGTCACAAAATCGCTGTACCGGATGAAAAAAAGCTTCATCCGGTCGACGGTGCGTGTCCTGCATGCCTCATCGCCTGTGAAAAAGCAGATTACATCGTCAGTAAGAATGATCTGCTTTATGTCTTTTGAAAAGTTTCTGTTTATGCTGTCGGTAAAATGGCCTGCCAGTTCCACATGCCTTTCGAGATAGGTGATTCTGGCGCTGAGTTGTTTGTCGTACAAGGTTTTGTAATGGAAGAAACAAGCAACAACTATTATCATAAAAACGATTACGGATATGACAATAATCAAAATCTTCTTCATATAATAATAAAATAAATCCTTGTTGTCAGACTAACTAAGTAAACATGCTCACCGTATTAACTTGATTTCACCTGTATTTATTATTCTCATCATTTAAAATACTTAAATAACTCCTGTACCGGAGCCAGTTTATCCCGCCGTCTTCCACTGCCTGCCTGACAGCACAATCCGGTTCGTCGAGATGAAGGCAATTGTAAAATCTGCAATTTGATGCAACTCTGAATATTTCAGGAAAAAAATGATATATCTCGTTCCTTTCCATGTCGACAACTCCGAATCCCCTAAGGCCCGGTGTATCGATTGCAAATCCCCCGAAAGGAAGCGGATGCATCTCGGGAAAAGTTGTGATATGCTTTCCCTGCTTGTGGTAAGAGGAGATTTCCTCTGTCCGAAGCTTAAGTTCCGGATTAAGAATATTAAGGAGGGTGCTCTTGCCGACTCCCGAATTGCCCGAGATAAGGCTTATTTTCCCTTTCATTATACCGATGATATCAGGTATGCCTGATCCGTCGGTGAGGGATAGCCTGAGGCACTTGTATCCAATATCAGTATACATCCTGATGAGTTCCTCCATATTTTCGGTATCCTCAGGGCCATATAGATCGGTCTTATTGAAAACTATGACGGTTGGGATGCTGTATGCTTCGGCTGTTGCCAGGAACCTGTCGATGAATTCCACATGTGTTTTGGGAAGAATAATGGTTACAACCAGCAAGGCCTGGTCGAGATTTGCTGCTATTATCTGCGACTGCCTTGAAAGGTTCGACGATTTCCGGAGGATGTAATTGCGTCGTTCGCAGACTTCAGTTATCAGGCCTGATTTGCCGTCGTCAAGGGGTTCAAACACAACCGTATCGCCCACTGCAACGGGATTTGTCGTCTCGATTCCCTTTACCCTGAGTTTTCCCCTGAGAACACAATCGATCGTTTCTCCGGTTGATGTGAGAACCCTGTAACGGATTCCCACCGACTTAAGCACTATACCTCTTGCCAATGAAATTAAATTTGCAGCAAAAGTATGGATTTTCAGGGAAGATTATCCGGCCCGAAGCAGCAAAGAGAGCTAAGCTCCATGATTCAAAAAAAGGAGACCCGCGGGTCTCCTTTTCCAATATCTGATTAAATATTGTTAATCGTCCGATGCCATAAGCAGGAAGGGCTTCATCTCGAAACTGTGGTAGAAGGGCCTTAGCCTTTCGGTATTATAGTGCTCGGCAACATTGACGATCTTCTTCGAAGAAGTGACAACGTCAATGGGAACATTGTCATACCTTCCGTTCTTGAGAACAACTATCCTGCCATGAAGTCCTTTCAGGATAAGGTCGAGAGCCAGATTGCCATAAGCCATCGGCACTATGGAATCGAGAGCGTCGGGATCGCCTCCACGAACCATGTAACCAAGCTTCTGAGTTATGCAATTGATTGACTTGCCTTTGTTATACTTGGGCGAGAGCTCCTTGAGCTTATCGGCAACAAGATCTCCAATGCCGCCAAGTTTTGCATGCCCGTAGGCATCCTTCTCCTGACCCGAGAAAATCATCTGACCACCCTTGAACATGGCGCCTTCCGATACCAGCACTACCGAATACCGGCTGGGATTGTGATTCCTGTCTTCTATAAGAAGCCTTGCAAGTTGATCTATGTCAAATTCATACTCGGGAATAACACACCTGTTGGCTGCTCCGGCCATGGTCGGCAGCATCGCCGTGAAACCTGCATAACGTCCGAATACCTCAAGAACAAGAAGCCTCTCGTGCGATCCGGCTGATGTTCTGAGACTGTTAGTCATCTGGATGGTCCTGGTTACACAGGTACTGAATCCTATGCAATAATCTGTTCCCGGTACATCATTGTCCATAGTCTTAGGGATAGCAACCACTTTTACTCCCTTTTTGTAAAGATGAACGCCGTAGCTCAAGGTATCATCACCTCCAATCGGAATGAGATAGTCAACTCCAAGCCATTCGAGGTTCTTTATCACTTCCGGAGTGAGATCGTTCATCTCAGCATTATAGGTCGACTTAAGATGCTCGGGAACATTGCCCTTCGCCATATGACTGGGCCTTGTCCTTGATGTATGTAGAAAAGTACCTCCTGTACGACCTGCTTTGTTGACTATGTCATCCGACAGAATCTGGTAACAGCTGCTGTTGTCAGCCTTGTTATCCCTTATAATCTCGGTAATGCCGGCCCATCCCCTGCGGAGACCGATAACCTTGTATCCTTCCCTGTTTGCTCTGATTGTAACCGCCCTGATTGCCGGATTAAGCCCTGGTACATCTCCTCCTCCTGTAAGGATAGCAATTACTCCTTTTGTTTTTTTGACTTCTGCCATAACATTCTGCTTTTTACTTTTATTTGAACCCATTTTTAAATTTTAAGATTTTACCTGCTAAAATAAGTTATTTTGATGAATCGGCGAAAAGTTTATTCATTTAGGCATTGCCTGCTGAATAATCCATTTTCGCTAACAACGAATTCCTTCCTTTTAAGAACAAGCTCCCCCCCTCCAAAAAGAACGCCCTACCTTGCTGACCCCTAGTTTCCGGATATACAGCCCGCTGAAAAAGGCAAATTGATATTGCCCTCCAGACCAAGGTTTTCACAAAGTTAAAATTTTCGGGCATATTTTATAATTGCGTTGTTTGTTTTATTAGAAAAATAGACTCTATTTTTACGACCGCTGGCATAAACTTGCAATTTACCCGAAAAACGTGATTTACAAAACTGATTATCATATACATACATGCTTCAGCGACGGAAAATCGGTTCCTGAGGATTATATCGGTCCTGCAATTGAAGCTGGACTGAAGGAAATCGGCTTTGCCGACCATCTCACCCTGTTCAGGGACGATGCAGGCGACTGGAGCATGAACGCCCCGAAGGTAGCAGGCTACCTGAAGCATATCTCCAGGCTGGCCCGTAATGTGACTGGCATAGAAGTCAGAAAAGGCCTGGA
>Ga0302237_1000835_pt1 | contig 24594 bp, 8 predicted proteins | sample AAG_UR_Ala_MG_FD_193530 | JGI IMG/M metagenome (GOLD analysis project Ga0302237, IMG submission 193530) | Enriched activated sludge microbial communities from anaerobic digester in WTTP, New Holstein, Wisconsin, United States - AAG_UR_Ala | ecosystem: Engineered > Bioreactor > Anaerobic >... | reverse complement strand
GCGGTTACGGCACCTATGAATACAGCATTGACAATGGTTCGACTTGGCAGGCCACCGGCTCCTTTGCTAACCTGGCACCGGGAACCTATCAGGTATCCATCCGCGATGCAGCCAATACGGCATGCGTAATTGACCTGGACAGCACACCAGGAACGACCATCACCCAGCCGGCCGTTCTCTCCGCTACGGTAACCCCGACAAATGTCACCTGCTTCGGAGCAAACAATGGAATCATCTCCGTCAGTGGAGCTTCAGGCGGTTCCGGCACCTATGAATACAGCATTGACAATGGTTCGACTTGGCAGGCCACCGGCTCCTTTGCTAACCTGGCACCGGGAACCTATCAGGTATCCATCCGCGATGCAGCCAATACCGCATGCGTAATTGACCTGGACAGCACACCAGGAACGACCATCACCCAGCCGGCCGTTCTCTCCGCTACGGTAACCCCGACAAATGTCACCTGCTTCGGAGCAAACAATGGAATCATCTCCGTCAGCGGAGCTTCAGGCGGTTACGGCACCTATGAATACAGCATTGACAATGGTTCGACTTGGCAGGCCACCGGCTCCTTTGCTAACCTGGCACCGGGAACCTATCAGGTATCCATCCGCGATGCAGCCAATACGGCATGCGTCATTGACCTGGACAGCACACCAGGAACGACCATTACCCAGCCCGCTATCCTCTCCGCTTCTGTTAACAAAACAGATGTCACCTGTTTCGGCGCAAACGATGGAACCATCACCGTATCCAATCCGCTGGGAGGATACGGAACTTTCCAGGTCTCCATCAACGGAATAAACTGGTTCGACGTCTCTGCTTCTGCTTCCTATATATTCAGCGCTCTCGCCCCTAATATTTACACCGTACAGATCAGGGATGCAGCTCATCAAACCTGTGAAATCACTCTCGGTAACCCGACTATCACCGAGCCTGCAGCACTCACTGCTTCTGTTAACAAAACAGATGTCACCTGCTTCGGGGGAAGCGATGGAATCATCTCCGTCAGCGGAGCCTCAGGCGGTTCCGGCACTTATGAATGCAGCATTGACAATGGTTCGACTTGGCAGGCCACCGGCTCCTTTGCTAACCTGGCATCAGGTACCTATCAGGTATCCATCCGCGATGCAGCACATCCGGCCTGCATCATTGACCTGGACGGCACACCAGGAACGACCATCACCCAGCCCGCTATCCTCTCCGCTTCTGTTAACAAAACAGATGTCACTTGCTTCGGCGCAAACAACGGTAAAATTCAGGTCTTTAATCCTCAGGGAGGTCATGGCAATTATGAGGTAAGTATTGATGGGAATGTCTGGAACGAAGTTCTTGTTAACTCATCATTCGATTTTACTAACTTATCACCGAGTAATTATAACATTCAAATCAGAGACAAAAATTACCCGCAATGTTTCAGAACACTTGGAAGTTTAACAATAAACCAGCCACCGGCTTTATCCTTAACGGTCAACTCTAATTCCCCAATTTGCGAGAATGGAACAATTACCCTTTTTGCTAATCCAACCAGTGGGACTCCAGGCTACTCATATTCATGGACCGGACCAGACGGATTTACATCAACCATCCAAAATCCCACGATCTCAAATGCAGGAACTGCTAAAGCAGGGATCTACATCGTTACAGTAACTGACAATAACGGGTGCATTATTAGCAAAGATACGCAAGTTGAAATTATCCCTCTTCCTACCGCATCAGTCTCAGGGACAAACGCTGTGTGCAAGGGAGCTCCTGCAATTTCTGTAACGTTTAACAATCCACAACCCTTACCAATTGAAGTCACTTACACGTTGAACGGAACCGCCAAGACTTTATCCATTACAGGAGCCAGTCAGAATGTCGCAGTACCTACTGGTAATCCCGGGGATTTTACTTTTACGATCACCAGCGTTAAATATATTAGCGGATTATCGTGTCAGAATAATAACATCACCGGACAAATAACGGCAACGGTTACTGTCAGGCCCCTTCCTACAGCAGAAATAACCGGAACCCAGTCAGTCTGTCCGGGTGATGTGGCGAAAATTACCTTTTCAAATCCCGGAACATTGCCAGTCAAAGTGTTTTATACTTTAAACGGAGTTGATCAAACACCATTGAATCTGGGAACAGATAGTTTGAGTAGCTCAGAAATTTCTTTTTCCACTACAACACCGGGCACCTATAATTATTCCATTACCAGAGTCGAGTACCAGGATGCCTTGGCTTGCAGCAACACAAGTATCAATGAATCAGCCATTGTCACTGTACGGCCAATTCCCACAGCTACCATTTCAGGGGATAATACCGTATGCCGTAATGATGCCTACCCTGATGTACTTATAACCAACACCAGCGCTTTGCCCGTTAAAGTTGTTTATTCCATCGACGGAGCTGATCAAACTCCTGTTGACATTAATACAGGGCAATGCCACACGCTAAAGGTCAATACTTCTGTTGCCAAGACTGTGGTTTACTCCCTGAAAAAAGTTTACTATCCGAATACACCATCTTGTGAGAACAACATAACTGGACAGTCTGTTTCAGTGACCATTCTGCCTATTCCTACAGCTACAATCAGTGGTACTGTTTCAGTCTGTCAGGGAGAAACAAATCCGGTCCTCACTTTTACTAATCCTGAAAACAGGGAGATCATCGTTGATTACACTGTCAATGCCGTTGCAGCAAGTCCTATTACCATTGCTGCCAATTCAGCTTATACAATTTCAGTGGCTACTGTTACGCCTGGCTCCTTTGTTTACTCTTTAACCAGAGTAAGGTACAGCGGTTCGGTTGGATGCCAGAACAATAATCCCTTAAGTTCAGCCACAGTTGTGGTCAGACCCACCCCAAATGCTACAATTTCTGCCGGGTCAAATTTTCTTTGCAAAGGAAGCGCCGGGTCTGTTTCCATTCAAAACAACATGACTGAAGACATTCTGGTTGAGTATTCTTTGAATGGTGGCACATCGGTTTCAAGAACCATACTGGGTAACCAGACTATTTCTGTTAATTTACCTACAAATACCCCGGGGATATATGAATATGAGTTAAAAAATGTCAGGTACAGCACCGCACCAAATTGCCTTCAAACGATTTCCGGACAAATTGTAACGGTTGAAGTTCTCGATATACCTGATGTTCAAATTTCCGCATCAGTTACTGAGGCATGTGAAGGCAGTACTTCCCCAATAATCACCTTTACAAATCTCAGGAACCGGGATATTTCATTGTATTATAAAATAAACGATGGGAGTAATATTGGCCCGGTCAATATTGCGGCGAACGGGACTGCAACGATAAATGTTCCTACTACCACTGATGGCACATTTAACTATTCTGTTGTCAGCATCGTTTACGATGGATTTTCTTGTCCCAACAATGCACCCAATAAACAGATTAACATTAAAATTAACCCAATCCCTGTTATAACTGTTACACCCATTTCTCAAGCCGTTTGCTCCGGAAGATCCACTGCTGTTGTAAACTTCACTTCTGACCTTTATGGAACATCATACAGTTGGAGTGCAACGACTGGAACACCAGCCATATCAGGCTTTACTTCATCCGGAAATGGCCCCTCCATTCCATCACAAACGCTGACCAATCCAAGCGGCTCCCACGCAGGCACCGTAACCTACACGATTATTCCTTCAGTCGGAGTTTGTTCCGGCACTTCGGTTAATCACACGGTGACAGTTCACCCAATTCCGGTAGTAACTTGCCCTTCTAATCAGACCTTATGCCTAAATGATAATCCCATCAATCTTTCCACTCTTGCGGGTCTTTCCCCAGCAGGCGGAACCTTCAGTGGACCAGGAGTAACTGACAACTCATTCTATCCCTCACTTGCAGGTGTTGGACTGCACAGTATTACCTATAACTATACTTCAGCGGGGAACTGTTCAAACAGTTGTACATTCTCCATTACCGTTAACCAGGCACCGGTTATTCCCAACCAAACTTTTGCAATATGCAACGGAAGCCTTTTCGTTCTTGCACCTGAAACAGGAATTCCTGAAGGATCTGTTGTTCCTCCCGGAACTAACTACTCATGGACTGTTACAGCCAGCAACGTTACGGGAGTTTCCAACGGAAGCGGGACTCAAATAAGTCACACTTTAAATCTCATCAATCCAAATAATCCGGGGAGTGTCACTTATACTGTTACACCCGTTTCCGGAGGAGGCTGCACCGGCTATCCATTCACAGTCAACGTAACAGTCAATCCCAATCCTTCACTTAGTTTGAGAACAACCTTTCACCAACAGTATATTAATCCAAGAGTGGACTATTTGCGGCAGTGTAATGGAAACAGTGTTTATTACATTGCCGATAATGACCTGGAAGTGTTTTATTGGAACAATTACCAATGGGTTTACCCCACCATGCCATATTTTGATTCTTATAACTGGAAATGGCAGTATTCCATAGGTACACCTGAAGGTCCTTCATCGGTATGGGAAGATGCTATTGGCGAAGTAACATCCCACTACGAGTATAAAATGCCACCCGGAGAAACCTCTCCTTACCGGTTCCTTGGCGACTATTACTTTAGGTTTGCGATTACGAATGAATATGGATGTACATCATATTCTGACCTTTTACATCTCGAAGTTATTTCGGACCATATTGTCAACCCGGGACCTGACATTGAAGTTAATTGCTCAGGCTCACCGACAGCTATACCATTGACTGGTGCCACTCTTCAAAACCGGACCGGTGGGTACATTTGTGCGTCCTGGTCTATCATGAGCCTCGATCCGCCCAATGCAGGAATTAACGGAAATCTAAGCAATACTTCGTGTACCACATCACCAGCTAATGTCACTTATACACCCCCTGCAAATTATTCGGGAGTTATCACCCTTGCCCTCACCTCCAACGATCCCGATGGCGACGAAGAATATTCTTGTACGGGTGTTTATGAAACCAGGAATATTATTGTCAAGCCAAGCGTTGCCGCTTTCGCGGGAAATCCCCAAACCGTTTGTATGGGAGACGAAGTTGTACTTACAGGTACCGTTGATCCTCCAGGTGCATCTGTGGTTTGGAATGACAACTCTGCAGGAGGGACTTTCACATACCCCAATTCACCAAATACTACATATATTTTACCAAATCCCACCACCGGAGGCGAAATAACATTGACCTTTTCCCCAGTTCCGGGAGGAAACTGTACCGTTTCCTCTTCAACTGTCATCACTGTTGTGGATGCCCCCTATCCTTCAGGAGTAACAATCTGTAAAGGTAGTCAAATCTCATCTGTTCCTCCCCTTACCTCAACATCTACATGCCCTCAGGGGAGTCTAGCGGCTGGACCAAATTTTGGTAGAACAACAGCTAATTCCGGCAACCTTGGTGGGAATTGGTACGATACCGATGATGCCAGAACAGACAATGGATATTATGCATATGCTTATGTTTCGGGGAATTCCTACAGCAATTATCTAAGGATTACAAATTTCGGTTTTAATATTCCAGATGATGCCACCATTAAAGGAATTATAGTTTCAATCAAACGTTACTCAACCGGAGTATCCAATAATAACCGGATAAGAGACAATATTCTCCGACTTAGAAACCAAGATGGAAATATTACGGGTGACAATAAAGCTAGTAGTTCTATTTGGCCTACAGCAAACGAAACAGTAAACTATGGAGGATCTGAAGATCTCTGGGGTGCTTCCTGGTCTCCTTCTCAAATCAACGATATTGATTTCGGTGTTTACCTTTCTGTATACAATACAAATAACTATTATTCCAGGACTGCCTATGTTGATTATATCAGTATTACAGTACATTATTCTATCAATGCCGTGCTCTATTGGTACACCTCATCAGCCGGTGGGGCTCATGTGCATCAGGGAAGTCCTTTCAATCCGTTCACTGACTTATCGGCAACAGAAAGGACAACAGCTGGTGCACCGTACACTTCTTTAACCGATACCAATACGCCCGGTATTTATCCTTTTTACGTGCAATGTTCCACCTCGGAAGGTTGCCGCAGAAGAGCCGATCTGGTTATCGAACCAGCCCCAACCATTCTGAAACCAGATCCAAAAACGGTTTCATCATGTGATTTTGCAAATCAGGGTGCCGTTGATTCCGTTTTTAACGAATGGTTATCGGGATTTAAGGTAAATGGATCTCTTAACCCCAGTACCAGCTTTAATCCCCCAAATCCAACAGCACCTCAATTATGCACTGGCGGCACAGTTAATGTAGCCTACTCAGTAACTGATCCACCCTGTCTGAATGAAACTACTGTCACTTCGTCATTTGTGCTCACTCCACCTCCGGCATTTGTTTATAGCACCTCCGACAACGTGACACGTCCATCATCTGACTTTTCATCTCAGGCTGACTTAAATGCAGCATTTGATGCCTGGTATGCCGGCTTTCAGATAACAGGAGGCTGTGCACATGATGTTATCATAAATCCCGAGAACCCTGTCGCTCCCGGTTTGTGCGGTGGAACCTACTCTTTTACAGCAAGTGTTGAGGACCTTTGTCTTCCAAGACAGGAAGCTACATTCTCTTTTACAGTAACCCCGCCTCCTCCTGTGGTTGTCACTAAAGCAGTTAACGTTACGAGATCAGCATGTGATTTTACAAATCAGGCAGCGGCTGATGCAGACTTTGCTGCCTGGCTGGCCACTACCTCTGTCTCAGGAGGGATTTCACCAACATTCCTGCCAGATAACACCACCGCTCCCGACTTTTACGGAGGATCCGTTACCGTTACCTGGGAGATTAAGGACAGATGTTACGACGACTCCTTCTCGGCAACATTCACAATTACTCCACCTCCACCAATAGTCCTGAACAAAGCGTCTGACGTTATCCAGGATGCATGCCATTTTACCAATCAGAATGATTTGAATAACGAATTCACTACCTGGTTAGCATCCACAAACGCCAGCGGTGGCTGTTCTCCGAGTGTTGTCCCTGACAACAACACAGCACCTGATTTATGCGGTGGTTCAACCGTGGTTACCTGGACTATTTCTGACATTGGCTATACCACCACCACGCATAAGGCTACATTCACCATCAGGCCTGCGGATGCTTTGCAGGTAGATCAACCAAATGATATATCTATTTCGGCATGCGATTATCCTACCCAGGATTTTGTAAACACGGCATTCAATGCCTGGTTGAACAGCTTTGGATACAGGGGAGGATGTGATCCGTCAGCAACTTTTAATCCGACTGATCCGCAGGCTCCAAGCCTTTGCACTGGGGGAACAGTTACTGTACAACGTATAGTGAGTGACCTTTGCTCCAGTGATATTGTCAGAACAGCCACATTTACACTGACTACTCCTCCAGCTTTGACGGTTAGCACTCCTGGCGATTTTATTCGCGATCATTGTCAGTATACGCAACAATTGGACTTGGATACCGATTTCCAACAATGGTTAAATAGCCTGACAGCTACCGGCGGTTGCTCTCCTGCCATAACTCGCAGCCAGGTAACTTATCCTGATTTGTGCAATGGCGGGAATGGGTCAGTCACATGGACAGTTGTTGATGTCTGTGGCACTGTGACTAGAACCGCATCCTACCAGGTCGAACCCCGCCAGACCCTCACTGTGTCATGCCCTGGACCCGGTACAATTACAGACTGCCTCACTCCTGTTGAAATCGAAACTGATTACCGTTCCTGGCTCGCCCAATTTACTAATTCAGGGGGGTGCAATATAACAGCACCGACCATAGATCAACTTATTGCAGCATATCCTCCCCCGTCATCAGAAGGCGGGATTAGCGTAGTGACCTATAAGGTTACTGATGGATGCGGACAAGTGGCTGAATGTCAGGCTACATACACAGTTCCCGTCTGCTTTTTGCATTACCGTACCAAAGGTAATACCTGGCCAGACAACTGGACCAACACCGATATCTGGGAAACCAGCCGTACCGGCAATGCCTCAGGCCCCTGGACATTCGCCAACTCTTATCCGACCTATAAAAAGGCCTTATCCATAAGGATCAGAGACGGGCATTCAGTCGAGGTCACCTCTCCAGTTTCTGTCCGAAATACCTTTATTGAAGGTGGAGGAGTAGTGGCCATCCTTTCCGGAGGAAAGCTCACCAACGTTGGCAACAGTTCAAGCTTTATCATTGATTCTTCAGCTGACGACAAAAATGGAACGCTGATCTCTGTAAATAACGGATTCTCAGGAGAATTAACTTATAAACGCTGGCTTAATTCCTCACGGTGGTATATCACATCTCCTCCCGTCACAGTTGGTTCCGGATTTGAAACGAATGCCGACAGCATCAATATGTATGAAGGAAGCTATGATTTTGCAACTTACATAGAATCAAACAATTATGGATGGAACTACTTCGCTCCCCCACTTCCTTCCTCCCTTATTTCCGCAAAAGGGTATCTGGCTGCCCTGGCTTCCGAAAAAACCCGCCTTGTTTTCCCGGGTACCCTGAATGACGGGGATGTCACCATTCAGGTATTCAATACGAACGTAGACGGAACCCATAGTGACGGATGGAATGCAATCGGAAATCCATACACTTCAGCCATCAGGGTTGCAGAGGACTGGATATATGGTGGTTCACCACCTTCAAACTGGTTCTTAAAGGAAAATTATGCCATACTTGAGCCATATTATGCTGCCATCTATGTATGGAATGAAACAGGAACCTATAATGGTTCGGGTCAGTTCTACAAGGCAATTTGTAATACCGGTTATATTCCAAAAGACTGGGAAGGTTGGTATGGTGGAATTGTCACACTGCTTGATAAGGAGGTCCAGGCCGGTCAGGGATTTCTCATCAATGCCGGAGGTAACGGGGGTACCATCAGGTTTACCAAAACCATGCAATTTGCACGTCCATCGCTGGAGCTCAAATCAGCCCATACCAGTTGGCCCGGCATTACACTTATTGCTGAGAATGGTGGTGAAGCCCGCTATACAGCCGTCGGATTCAATGAAAACATGACCACCGGCCTCGACAAAACCTATGAGGCAGGTCTCCTGGCAACGGATAATTTCCAGATTTACACCACTCTTCTTTCGGATGATGAAGGTTATGAAATGGAGATTCAGAGTCTGCCCGATAACCAATATGAGTCCCTTGTCATTCCCGTGGGGGTGGATCTCCCTCAGGGAGGAATGGTTACTTTCAGGATGGACGGAATAATTCTACCCAAAGACATCATTCCGGTGTTGGAAGACAGACTTCTCCGTGTCAATACTTACATGCCTGACAATTCTCATTCATATACTGCTTCCCTTTCGAAAAACAGTTATGGCACAGGAAGGTTTTATATCAGATTCGGAAGTGCAACTCCTATATCTCCTATAGTGAAGGATCTGATTCACTTGTCAGCCCGTTATGCAAATAGTAAAATTACAATCTTTGGGGCGGCAGGAAGAAATACAACGGCAATCGTGTATGACATTAACGGCCGGAAATTAGGAGAATATCGCTTGGATAATGAATCTCGAAACGATATTCCGGCACAAGATTTGGTTACAGGGGTATACCTTTTGAGCATTAAAGGTGACAGAGGGACTCAGGTTATTAAATTGCCTGTTCTTAAAGAGTAAATGAACCTATTAATGGATGATTCTCATTAAACACAGAATACATTCTTGTCTCCAATTGGGTGTAGGGATGTATTCTGGTTTAAGTGGACAGTTTATTGAAATGGAGTGGTTTATGTCCCGGACGAGCAATTGGCCATACAGGTCAGCTTTTATCTGCAGGATACTGAAACACGTAAACGGAAGGTGAAAGATTCGGTCACAATCAGATTCCCCGTTGTCGTGCGGCCCGAATTTTCAGTTTTTTCCGGAGTTTTGACTTCACCAGTTGACGGTCGGCAGGTGACCATACCGACCGGACCAGCAATACCATGAAAACCGCCGGGGTATAGAGGAATTCAAACCAGAAGTGATCGATCCCGGGATGGTCAAGGAGGAACAACTCCTTCCGCCACCATAACTCCCGGCACTTTCTCCCCGTAATTTCCCGGGCCGGTCCGAACTGTACGCCCGATTCCGACGGAAGCTGTTTGTTGATCAGAGAGACCCCGGCCGGGGAGTTGGCTTCTTCCCTGGCACCTAAACCTGCCTTAAAAGGGTTTTGTGAAGCTTCCGTGGCCGGAATATCGGGGGCAACGCCCATGATCTTTTGTACCGCCCGGGCATACCGGAGGTATTTGTTCCTTAACTTTCCATGCGGAAGATCGCCGGGTTCTGGGGGTCGGAGCCTGGACAGGAGGTAAAAGTCCAGCGCCCCTTTGAGCGTTCCGGAGGAAGAAAGGTATCCGCTGCCAGTCCGGTGCTCGTGGAGAAAAACCAGGGTCATGGCATGGCGCGGACATGCGACGAATAATGGAACTCCATCTTCGCCTTGCGCCTGACAGGAGTTATGCCTCCCCGTAATCTTTCCGGGAATAGACCCGGGATGATCGTCCGGTGAGTGGCTGTAAACCATCCCTGCGGAACCTGCCGGAACTGCTTCCCTGATGATCTCTTCCGCAGCCATATATTTCCGGAAATCTTCATGGACAGGGTACCGGTGGATTTCCAGGGTGGTCACCTCCCGGGGGTGGTACATGGGCGGAAGATGATGGTGATCGGTATACACCACTTTCTTTTCTTCATCGACAGGATGCCGCAGATATCCCTCTTTCAGCAGGAGATCCACGGCACCCGGAATTTCCGCTTCCGGAAGGAGAAGGTCGATATCTTCCATCATCCGGTCGCCGCTGTCCCTGAAGAGGCCCATCATCAGCAACGCCGCCCCTTTGAAAAAGAGGGGATGCATTCCCGCGGAAGCGAGCCGTTCGTGAATTCGTTGGCACTGCTCCGTGATACGCCGGCTACGAACGGCATTCAGGGCATAAATGGCAGCCATATGCTCCGCCAGCTCCTCCGGAATCAGGGGCGCTATTCCATTCCGCTCATATGCTGACCAGAGCGCCGGCAGCACATAATGGCTGCTTCCAGTCCACACGAACGCCTCCCAGGGAACCCTTCCCCCGGAAACGGCCGCTACAACCTCCTCCCTTACAGATGGGTTGCCATCCATCGCCAGGCTTTTGCCGATGAAAAGGAACAGCGCTGCGTTGGTCATCATAGGACAACGAATATAGCGATATTTGTTGTCAGAGGCACCAACGGAAATCGAATAGAATCTTTCCTTCCCGGGAGGAGTACCCGCCGGAAGACGGGAGTAGAATTTCCAAAACCACCTTCCAAATAAATTTGCTTTCTTCCAGGATTTATCGTATATTGATTCTGTCCTTTGCCTTGTTCCGGAAGGAAATAAAACCCTTGTCCGCCAGGCGGATACATTGACCTGAATAGTAGGAACTCTTCCCACTTAAACGGAAACCACAACCACCATCGTAATTTTACCCTGACAGAGTGATTCTTTATCCTTGTCAGGGGTGCGTAATAATGATTTTTGGCCATCCGGACAGTTGTGTCCGGATAAACGCACAAAACGATGAGGAGTTGTACTTTACCACGCGGAAGTATCCTTTGCGATTCCCGTTCCAGCCGTCACAGCCGCAGTAGTTTTCCGGGCACAGGGTTCCCGTTGTGTCTGGCACTGCTGGCAGGAGTTTTTATGTCTGTACAATCGGCAGGAAGTACCTCTACAGGGCATTCCGGAGGAAGTCAATTGGTCCTGCAAACCGCAGGAGGTCTCTGTATCAGGCATTCCGAAGAAAGTCCATTAGGCCTGCTAAATGCAGGAAATCTCATTAACCCCGCAGCACTGACAATCGTCACCCACCCCGCCGACGTGACCGACTGCGAGGATCATGTCGTCACTTTCAGGGTGGTCGTCAACGGAGGCACCGCTCCCGTCACCTTCACCTGGCAGCGGAAGCAGCCCGGGGAACCGGATTTCACCGATATCCCTTCCGGATCCCCCAACATCACCTACCCATCACCCGGCACCCTCCGTGTCGACAACGTGGGAGGTTTTGAAAATCCCGGGGGAAGTCGCTACCGGGTGAAGGTCACCGACGCCCTGGGAAGTCTCACATCCAACGACGCCCTGCTGACCGTCAATGAGATCACCGATATCATCCCCTCGGTGGTTTTCCCTTCCAAAACCCAAGTGATCCTCTGCGAAGGAGCCAGTTTTTCCTATTCTGTAACTACTTCCGGAACTCCGCCGGTAGCTTATCAGTGGAAGAAATACCTTTCCCCGGGCATATGGGTCAACGTCACCGACAATTCGATCATCTCGGGATCACAAACCGCTGTTCTTGCTTTTAACGGCGGCACACCGGCAGAATCGGGCGCATACAAGGTGAACATCACCTTTCACGCCTCGGGGGCCGACTGCCATGTGTCGAGCGACAGCCGGAGCCGCAGGGTCACCTTCCAGGGTAATCCGGTTGCACCGGTAATTCTGCAGCCCCCGGCCGCCTGCCTTGGATTGCTTCCCGACCTGATGACCGCGGAGGCCGCTTCCGGAGGATCGGGATCTTTCCGCTACCAATGGCAGGAGAGTTGGGATGGCAAAGTATGGAACGACATTCCCGGGGCTGACACCCTGAGCTATCAGCCTCCCGTGTCTGTTGCCGACGCATGGTACCGGCTGACCGCCATAGATACCGGCCTCGTCTCCTGCGGAAATGTGACCTCCTCCGTCGTTTTGCTTTCCACAGCCGACTGTTTCAACTTCCACTACCGTTCGCAACAGGACGGCGCCTGGCATGACCGTACCATCTGGGAAACCAGCGCCGACGGCATCACCTGGTGCGGCAGCGCCCGCACTTACCCCACCGACCAGGTGCTTTCAACACACATTCGTCCCGGCCACCTGGTGGAGGTCACGCAGGATGTTTCCGTAGCCCGGGTCACCGTGGAAGCCGGCGGAGCCGTCACCATAGCAGAGGGAGTCACCCTCACAAACACCGATCCGGAAGGAGCTTCCGGCTTTTTGGTGAATGCCTTGGAAACGGCACACGGATCCCTCCTTTGCCAGGGAAACTTCTCAGGGGAGATTCAGGTTCGGAAATATTTCGACCCGTCACGCTGGACCATCATGGCATCCCCGCTGGAAGTGACGACCGGTTTTGAAAAGAATGCTCCGGCCGTCAACTTTTACGCCCCCGCCAACGATTATGACCTGGGATGGTACCGTGAAGAGGGGAATGAGGGATGGATCTACTTCCCCACCCTCCCTTCCGTCCTGGAGCCTGGGCGGGGCTATGTGATCCGCACAGCAGCCACAGGCACCCCGGAAGAGGGGATGATCACCTTTTCCGGAACATTAAACGGTGCCTTGAATAATACGGTCAGTCCGGCAGTGTACTGCACCGCCCCCCGCCATGGCTGGAATGCGGTGGGAAATCCGTTCACCCCGGCCATCGGGATTACCGCCTTCGCTTCTACCGCGGAAAACTTCCTTGCCAGAAATGCAGACATCCTGGAAGATACCTACGGAGCCGTTTACCTCTGGAACCAAACCGGTGAATACGACGGAAGCCAGCAGTATTACCGGGCCATTGGCAATTCTGGGTACCATTACGAGGGATTCAGCTATTACGGAGGCGAGGATCCCGATTATCTGCAAAGCGGACAAGGCTTTTTAATCAATGTGAAGGGGAACGGGGTGGCCATTTTTTCCAGGGCCATGCAGACCCATGCCCCGGAGGTTAGATTAAAGTCAGGGAATGTGCAAACCGTTAGTCAGTTTAAAAACGACTGCAAATATTTACAAACAATTAACACAAGAACACAGTGCGCACCCGGCTGGTACGGCCTTACCCTGGAGGCAGAAGCAGGCGCCAGAGTTAGGCGAACGGTGGTTGCCTTCCATGAATCCATGACCACGGGAGTCGACAAGACTTTTGACGCAGGATTGCTTTCATCCGACAATTTTCGTCTTTATACCCGGCTGGTGGGCGGGGATCAGGGGACCGACCTGGAAATACAGTGCCTTCCCAATGGTCTTTACGGCACCATTGAGATCCCGGTGGGCCTTGACCTTCCGGAGGGAGGTGTCGTAATCTTCCGAACCGTAGGCGTCACCCTTCCCAAAGGGTGGATGCCCTTGTTTGACGACCGGGTAACGAACATAAGTACGCCCCTGTGCCCGGAAACCGGAGAATACCGGGCAACGCTTCCACCCAGCACTTGCGGAAAAGGCCGCTTTTACCTCCGGTTTGGCAGTAGCCTGATCGAAACAGGGAATCCCGAAGCTGTTCTGAAAAACCATAGCCGGTTCAGCGTTTACGGCGATGGGAATAATGTGATCATCACCGGCATGCCCGGACAAAAGAGCATGGCTGCCCTTTACCGGATGGATGGAATTAAGTTGGAAGTATTTCACCTTGAACATGCAGTGCGCAATGTGATCCCTCTCAACGGCGTGGCTGCCGGAATATACCTGCTGGAGATCACAGACAACCGGGGCAGGAAAACCTTCCCTGTGGTGGTCCATTAACGCCTGCCGATCAGTGATGAACACCGCAGCAGTGCTTTTACTTTTTGCCGCTTCCGCAGGGACAGGGATCGTTGCGCCCGCCCTTCAGGCGTCGAGCCAGAATTCAATTCCTGGCAGACAGAGAAAATAGAATGCACATATGTAAATTATGTTTAACATTATGGCTTTAAGCAAGGTTGTTCATAAAATATGGCAATTCCTTCGCAGATTGAAGGTATATTTTTTATCTTGCACCTGATTTATTATTACAGTAAGGCACCCAGTTGCCAATATAAGTATTAAATTTGCACCGGTAGCCCCATAAAAAATGCGTGGGCATATAAATGACCATGACTCAGAAATTTAAAGAGGATCAACATAGTAAGAACGGGCAAAAAAACATAACCAGGAAAGAAGCCCTTTTAAAAGCCGGAAAGTATGCTGCCTTTACGGCTGCTGCAATGATGGCCGTGCTGGGAGATATTGATGGACAGCCTAGAAGACCACCAAAAAAATCTCCGGTAAAACCCAGACCTAGAAGACCAAAACAGAAAAAAGCAAGCCGTGAAGATCTGCCGCCAAGTTATTGAAATCTGAATTGATTTGTTCCCTGAAATAAGAAGCCGGAATTTGCCCGATAACAGATTCCGGTTTTTTATCCTCGGATGTGTACCAGAACAAATGGCGGTATTCTTTGATTAATTCCTGTACTTCGGGAGAGGTCATGATAATATAATACATTGGTTACTCGTTGTTTCGAATATTAAAATCTTCAAGATTAAATCAAATGAACAGTCAGGTTATAGATGGTTAACAATAGGTTTCCTACCTTTGCAACCTATCCTGACTGGTATGGATATCAGCAAGAAATACAGCCACCTCGTTGTCGAAGATACTTACGTGGTGTGGCTCAAAAGGGTACACCGGTTTATCCAGTTCAAAGAACCCGCATTCTTTGTCTTTGAACAATGTATGACAGGAACAGATCCTCAGGTTATTGCCGGGTATTGCAGGAAACGGTACGATTTGCCGGCGAAAGAAGCTGCCAGGTTCGTAAGGGAGATCATATCGGAAACGAAGAAGCTTACTAAGGCTGAGGTTAAGGTTAAGATTAAAAAGGAGATCGTAAACCAAAATAAGGTTGAGGCTGAGGATAAAATTAAAGCAAAAGCGGCTGAAGAAAAGCGAAAATATTACGAACATCTTTGCAGGATAGGGGGCAAAACAATCCTCTTCCGCTATGGGGATGAAGTGATGGAAGGAGTGTTCAGACCGTTGTTTGAGCAGTTCGAACTAATTAAGGTTAAAGCTGAGACTAAGGCTAAAATAAGTGGCGAAACCGGGGAATCTATAGAACTGTTTTCCAGAAAGGATGCGTGGTGCATTGGGATAAATGGAGTAGAAGTGCACTCTTTTCCGGAAGAGGACTGGGAACATTTTCACGGAGCAGTATATACGGAACTGCTTAACCTGCTACACGGGAAGAAACTGGAGGAGTGGATGGGAGTGTTTCATGCTGCAGCGGTTGTTCAGGAGAAAAAGGGACGGAGAGACGAAGGAACCTTGAGACGAAGGGACCTAGAGACGGAGAGACTGAGGGACGGAGAGATGGAGGGACTGAGGGACGGAGAGATGGAGGGACTGAGAGACGAAGAGGCAGGAGAAAACCAGGCATTAATTTTTTTAGGTGAATCGGGAGCGGGAAAAAGCACAGTGGCAGCAATATTGATGGCACAGGGATACAGGGTGCTGACAGATGATTTTTTACCGGTGGGAATACCAAAAAATGCAGTAAATAATACGCCGCTAATTTACCCCATGCCGGCAGCGATTTCGGTAAAGAAAAATGCAATTCCCATCCTGCTCCCCTGGTATCCTGAAATGGAGGAAGAGGCCATTTTCGCAGCTGAGGAAGAAGAGTACGAAACCTACCTGCCTCTTTCCGGAAATGCCGGGGACCTCTCCCCTATTCCGGCAAAAGCAATATTCTTTATAAAATACGATCCGACGGTGGATTTCCGCCTCACCCGGGAATCGAATCTTGAAAGGATGAATGCTTTCCTCAAGCAGTCCTGGATCGCAAACAACACTGCGGCTGCCGAAGCATTCCTGAAGTGGTATTTCTCTCTTCCGGTCTATTCTCTGGTATATTCCGATGCCGAAAAACTGATCAATGGACTTAATTCACTTTAGGTTTAATATTTTCCCACAAATTTTTCTTGTTTACCGTCCGTTTATACGATGCTTCCTATGCGCGGTTAAATAGCAATCCGAAAAAAATCTATTGCATAGACCATGCTATGGTTAATTCCGTAACTTCCGGGATCATGGTCAATTCAGGGCATTTGCCTGAAAATATGGTATTTATGGAATTACCCCGGCTTTTCACTGAAATCTATTACTACAGAACCGCTAAAAATCAGGAAGTCGATTTCATGGTCATTGCTCCCACCAGAGAAAAATTGCTGTTTCAGGTGTGTGAATCAATTAAAAATGAACCTATAGCCGTGTGGAAGGGGCGAGGAGCAGTTGAAACAATTAACCGGTATAAGTTCTCAGGTTTTCAGGGTAAAGACCTTCTGCCGGGCATATTCCGAAGGGCTGATTTCAAACTGCTTCGAAAAGGAACGGCTGAAATAAGATTGCGAACTGAAACCTACCTTCTCGGAAATCTCACTCAGGCTGAACTTGTTTTGCAGGATCAACTCAGCAGCCTTCTTTAACCGGCTGATCCGGATCAGTTCGTTGGGACTCAAGTCGGAGATTGCCTTGATCTTCCGGTAAAGCGTCGGCCGACTCACATTCATATTTCCGGCAATCATCTCCACATCGAGGTGAGGATTCGAAATGTTCCGGGTGATGATCTCATTCAGATCCTCCAGGAAGAGTTCATCGGCTTTGGTATAGGCTATGGATTTCAGGTTGGCAATCGGGGAGTTGAAGAAATGGTTCCGCATGGTATTGCGGTTATTGAGGAGGTTGGAGATTTGCGCCAAAAGGATGTCCACCGTAAAAGGCTTCTCAATGTAGGCGTCGGCTCCCGACTCCAATCCTTCCAGCCGCGATTGCACCGTGTTCCTCGCTGTCAGCAGGATGACCGGAATGTGGCTGTATTCCAGGTCAGTTTTGACCTTCCTCAGCATGTCCAAGCCATCCATCACAGGCATCATAATATCACTGACAATCAGCTGGATACTGTGCATTTTTAACAGGGACATAGCCTCCTCGCCATCCCGGGCTGTCACCACATTATAGGTGGCATTGATTTCCCGGGCAATAAAATCTTTCATCTCCTCATTGTCCTCCACCACTAGCACCGTCGGCCGCGACGGTTCAAAAACGAATTCCTGCTGTAGTGCCTCACGCTTCACTGCAGCCTTCTCCACTTCCCTGCTTTCTTCCTGGCATGAAACGTCCACCGGCAGCTGTAGCCTGAAGGTAATCAGCCCATCGTCGCTGCCGATCAGATCCAGACGCCCCGAATGCATCTCAGCCAATGAACGCGCTATCGGAAGCCCTAACCCTGTCCCCGGCTTAAACTCCGCATTCCCTCCCCTGAAGAAGGGCTCGAAAATCTTCTCCCCGTTCAAGGGCCGCTGACCGTCATTGACCACGTCAATAACAAGATGATTACCCCCCTCCTGGTAACCGAGCCTCACCAGAATCTTACTTTGGGCATACTTGATGGCATTTAACAGCAGATTACTGATAACCTTGACAAAGGCATCCTCATCCATCGAAACATACAACTGCTTTGCATTGGAGGTCAGCTCGAAACTGAGATTGTTCTCCTCGGCGGCTTCCCTGAAGCGGTTAAAGGTCTCCTGAAGTACGGAGGCCACATTTTTCTTCTCAAAATTAAGCCGGTACCCCTGCAGCTCCGTATCCCTAAAATCCAACAACTGATCGACCAGTTGCAGAAGCCGTTTGGCGTTTTTATCCATGATGGAAAGATAGTTCTGTGTATCGTCAGACAGGGTGCACTTGTTCATCACCTTTTCGAGAGGACCGGTGATCAGGGTCAGCGGCGTCCTGATCTCATGGGCTATATTGATGAAGAAATTGATCTTAGCCTGATGGAGCTCTTTCTCCTTCTTGTACTCTATCCGGGTAATTTTCTCCTCAACCTTCCTGCGGTTCCTGAGGATGACCGAGCGGATCACCAGGGCACACACCGCTGCAAAAACAAAAAAATAAACCAGCCAGGCAATCTTGGAAAACCACCACGGACGGGCTACCGAAAGGGCGATCTCTGACGGAATCTCATTCCAGTTACCCAAACTGTTCCGGCTTTTGACCTTCAGGGTATAATCGCCGGGGGGCAGCTTGGTAAAAGTGACACCATTGGTGTTACCCAGGTAAATCCAATCATTCTGCAATCCCTCCAGACAAAAAGCGTACTCCATAATTGCCGGAGCGATATAACTCAGAGAAGAAAATCCAACACTGAAAGAGGACTGGCTGTACTTCAAACGGATCTGTTTGGAATAAGCCACGGGAATCGTGGTGTTGCCGGCATTGACCCTCTGGTCGAAGAGTGTCATGGTCGTAAAACAGACCTGGGCCCTCTCCTGAAGATCCCTGATATCCGCAGGTTGAAAACTGACCATACCCTTCACCATCCCGAAATACATCACCCCCTCTTTATCCTTCCAAGAGGAGTTGTAATTGAACTGGTTGGTGATAATCCCATGCTCCTTTTTATATACCTTGATCTCATGGGTCGAAGGGTTTAACCTGACCAACCCGTTGGTGGTACTCACCCACAGGTTATTAAATTCGTCAGGTAAAATCCGGAAGGTGATGTTGCCCGGCATACCGTTCTTCACAGTATAACGGAGAATGCTTCCGCTCTTCCGGTCGTATTTCTTCAATCCGGCCTGCGTGGCCAGCCAAAGGTTGTGTTCCCCATCCTCATAGATATCATTAATAGTGTTGTCATTGTTGGTCATCAGGGTATCGTACTGAAGCTTTCCATGGGTCTTATCGGCCGGATTGTAGTAGAACAGCCCTTTGTTGAAGGTCCCGGCCCAGATCACCCCGGAATGGTCTTCCAGAATACTCTGGATTCTCACGTTGGACGGAAATCCGGGAACCGGTTCGAACTGGTCGCTGACTTCATTGTATACATACATGCCATTGGCAGTTCCCACCAGCAGCTTCCCGTTGTCCATTTTCTTCATGATCACGATCGCCCGGTTATCGGTAATCCTGTAATGCTTAACCACCCTTCCGGAGGGAATATCCATCAGGTCAACCCCCCGGATGGACCCAACCCACAACCGGTCACCATCGGCCACCAGGCCATGCAGGTTCTTATGGGAGATCCCGTTCCTGCCAGGATTAATTGCAAAATGGGTATACTTGCCCGTTTGGGGGTTATATTTGTTGAGTCCGGCATCTTCGGTGCCTATCCATACATTGCCATACTGGTCGGTGGTGATATCATGAATGATATCACCCCTTAAACCGTTCTCTCCGGGTGAAGCATAATATTTAGTGAAGGGCTGATAGGGAGAGCAATAGTTGATTCCTCCGGCATAGGTCCCGATCCAGATCCCATTTTCCTTGTCCTTAGTAATCGAATACAAATGGTCGGTCGTCAGGGAGAACGGGTCACGGATCTTATTCTGGTAAAGGGTACAGCGCTCCTTCACCATGTCATAAATGAAAAGTCCGCTTTCCGTGACGATCCAGACTTCTTCAGGGGTGGTTTGCAAAAAGCCGTTGACCGAGATCTCTCCCTGCGCTGACTCCTTTGCCATGATGTCCTTGTAGGTCATGGTTTTGATATCAAACAACTTGGCCCCGAAGGTGGTGGATCCGATGAAAAGCCTGTCCTCGGAAAGGGAAGGATAAACCGTGGTGAGATTTCTGATTTTATGATCCGGCGTTTGGGAAAACAGAGCGGTCCCGGTAAACTCGCCGTTGTTCAGGTCAAACTGGTAGAGCATGCCATTGGAAAGCACCAGCCAGATCTTTTCCGTGGACGTGTAGCAGAAGGAAGTCAGAACACCATTGTCCGGAATATTGTAGGTCTGGTGATCATTGAGCCGCACATTGTACTTGACCAGTTTTCCGTCAAGGATTACCCATAGGTTTCCGGAAGAATCAAAAACGAGATTTTTGGCTTTCATCCCCTTGCAGAAGGGGACCGGATCAAAGTTCTCCTCCTTTTCGTTGTATTTGTAAATGCCCATAAAGGTGCCCACCCACAGGGTGCCGTTGGGATCGATAGCCAGGCCCAGGATCCAGTTGTTCCCGATGGGTCGGGTGCCACTGTCGGTATCACGGAAAATCCGGAAGGCATAGCCGTCAAACCGGTTCAGCCCTTCACGGGTGCCAATCCATATAAATCCCCGGGTATCCTGAAGGCAACAAGTGACATTGTTGTTACTCAACCCGTCCTCAACCTGGTATTGTTTGAAAGTGTAGTTTCCCGCCAGCCCCGGAGCGCAGGTCATAGCCAGCAAACCCCATACAACCAGTAACTTCTTAAACAGTCGATGAGATGCTGACATTCCGGATATATGACAGGTTTTATTCATATGCGGCTTTCAGCATAGTACGGCACGTTTTGTAAAATCATGAGGCGTACAATTTATTGAAATTGAAAAGTATTTCAAAAATGAATGCAACAATTTCAATAATGTCTCATCCTTTTGAACTTTATTCTCACTATCCGATTATTTGCTCACGGAGGGAGAACGCCTCCATAACATGAGACAAAATGAAAAAAGATCGAGAGCAAACTACAATTGGCCTGGCAGTCTATTTTCTAATTTTGATTTAGGCTAAAACCTTCCGGAATCTTAACAAGTTGTTTCCGGCGACTTATCAACCATTAAGTTACACTAACAAATCAGGATTTATGAAAGATCTTAAAGAACTAAGCAATCAATGTAAAAGGATGGCCTGCCTGGTAATCCTTTTGTTGGTGACCCTGCTTCTTATTTCTGCGGAAGCGTGGGCCGGGAAGCCCGGCCAGGGAATAGCGTGGGCCGGGAAGCCCGGCCAGGGAATGACGCACCCTGAAGGGCGACTGGCATCTCCGGTCAGTACAGAGGCGGCCAATGGCAATGCACAGCAGGCTTTGACTGTAACGGGTAGAGTGACGGATATCACCGGAGCACCGCTGCCCGGAGTGACCGTCCTTGTGAAAAATACCGTCCAGGGAACCATTACCGGTTCCGATGGAAGTTACACCCTCTCCAACGTTCCGGGAAATAGCACCCTGATGTTTTCCTTCGTGGGAATGAAGACCATCGAAGTGGCCGTGGCCGGAAAAAGAGTACTCAACGTGACCATGGAAGAAGAGACCATCGATATCGAAGAGGTGGTGGCCATCGGCTACGGCTCACTGAGCAAAAAAGAGATTTCCAGCTCCATTGTCAATGTGAATAAAGAAAATTTCAACAAGGGGGCGGTCTCTGATCCCATGGAGCTGATCATCGGTAAGGTAGCCGGACTGAATATTGACGAGTCTTCGGCTTCGCCCCATTCTACCTCCAATTACCAGATCAGGGGGGCTACCTCCATTACGGCCGGCAACTCACCGCTGGTGGTGATCGATGGTATTGCCGGAGGAAATCTTAGGAACCTGGCCATCCAGGATATCGAATCCATCACGGTTCTGAAGGACGGGGCCTCAGCTGCCATCTACGGCACCCGCGGGGCCAACGGGGTGATCCTGATCACCACCAAACAGGCCGCTGATGGAGGAGCCGGTTTCTTCAGTGTTAATTACGAAAGCTATTTCAGCGCCAATCTGATGCACGATCTCCCCGATGTGCTGGGCTATGAAGAATATCTTGAAAGAGACAGAGGCATTAACTACGGTTACCACGACGACTGGCTGGGGGCCCTGAAACGCGATTTCTCCTATGACAACAACCAGTACCTCAACATTTCGGGGTCGACCAACAAGAGCAAATATAGCATTTCTCTCAACCTGGTGGACAAAACCGGGTTGGATAAAGCCAACGCCTCTACTCAGTACGGCGCACGAATTGCCTTTTCCCAGAAAACATTAAATGATCTGCTGGAACTGAGCTCTTCTTTCAATATCAGAGGGGTAGACGCTTTAACCGGCTCCAGTGGGATCACCAGCGTGGTGACCATGAACCCCACCCAGCCCATCTGGAACGAAGACGGAACCGGCTACGATCATCCCCTGACCAGCACCGGGGCTACCAATCCCGTGGAAAATGCCAACGATATCACCAACACGGCTACCGACATATTTCTCCTGAGCACACTGGAAGCCAGGCTTCAGCTTCTCAAAAACGAGAAACACAGCCTCAACGTTTCGGCAAATTATGCCCTCGACTGGAGATCAGGAAAATCCTATTACTACCGTCCTTCCACCCATGCCACCTCAGCGTGGGATGGCAACAAGGGGAGCGCCTCGCTGGGTGAAAACAGAAACTGGACCAAACAGTTTGAAACCACCGCCAATTATACCTTTCAGAACAGTACCCATGTGTTGAGAGGGGTGGCCGGCTACTCTTTCACCGAAAACATATCGGAAAATATGTCGATGACCAACTATGACTTTGCCTTTGACCAGTTCCTCTACAATGCTATCGGGTCAGGTTCCTGGCTGGCAGCAGGAAAAGCGGGCATGTCCTCCGGTAAATCTTCCTCACGTCTCGTAGGTTTATTTGGCCGCGTCAACTACTCCTGGAACGACCTCCTTACCGCCACGGCTTCCTTACGTTACGAGGGGAGCTCCCGTTTTGGCGCCAACAAAAAATGGGGTTATTTCCCTGCCTTCTCCGCCGCGTGGGAAGTAGCCAACATGGCTTTCATGGACGGTCTCAAAGACAAGATCAACAGTCTGAGGCTGCGTGCTTCCTATGGGGTGACAGGCCGCCAGGCAGGCAGCAACTACCAGTCAATCCAGACCTACACCTCACGCAATACCTATTATCTCATTGATGGCTCCTGGATCATGGCCTATGCCCCCAGCAAAAATGCCAACCATGACCTCCAATGGGAACTCGGCATCTCCAGCGATATCGGCATAGATTTCGAAATCTTCAAACGGATCCGCGGTTCGATCGAATATTTTGACCGCCGCTCCGAAGACCTGCTTTACACCTACACCGCCCCGCAGCCGCCTTTCGTTTACTCTTCTATTCTGGTCAACGTGGGATCGACCAAAAATACTGGGGTTGAGGTATCCCTCGAAGGAGATGTGATCAAAAAGAAAGACTTTTCCTGGCAGATGAACGGCACCTGGTCCAGTGGAACTTCCGTACTCACCAAACTCTCCGACGACGTCTACAAGGCAACCTATCTCGATCTGATGCAGAGGGGCGGTTTGGGCACTTCCGAATATTACTTCCGGATTGTCGAAGGGGGCAAAATTGGTCAGCTCTACGGATACAAGCATGCCGGAGTTAATGATGACGGCGAATTGCTAGTCTGGAGCAAGGAAGGGGAAGCCATCACCAAGAGTGCCGCCGACAACTCCGACAAGGTGTTTACCGGGAATACCGCTCCCAAACACTTCTTCTCATGGAGCAATGCCTTCAGATTCAAGAACTGGGACCTGAGCATCCTCACTCGTGGCGCCGCCGGTATGAAAATGTGGAACGGACAGCTCTTTAACATCGGTCTCAAGGGTTCCACGGCCAACAATGTCCTGAGAACAGCTTACACCAAATATGACCATATCACTTCCGACGGTTCCATGCTCACCTCATTCTTCCTCGAAGACGGAGACTGGCTCAAGATCGAAAGGGTCACCTTAGGCTACAATTACAATTTCAGGAACAAAACCTACGTGAAGAGCATGTATTGGTACGTGTCGGCCAACAACCTACATACCTTTACAGGCTTTACCGGCGTAGATCCCTCCACGGTGACATCCATCGGTCTCACCCCCGGAATTTCAGGCACGACAGCGCTCACCACCACTCAGGTCACCCTGGGCGTTTCAGTGAAATTTTAACCATGATTAAAAAACAGTATAAAGAATCTGCTATGAAAAAGATCATATCACTCGGCATCTTGCTGATCATGAGTTTCACCTTCACCGGATGTTTCGATCTTGAGGAGGTGCCCTTCAACCAACTTTCGCCAACCAACTTCTATAAGGATGAAAACTCGGTCAAATCCGTCATATCTGCCATTTACGCCCAGGAAATGACCGACCTT
>Ga0302237_1000818_pt1 | contig 24927 bp, 52 predicted proteins | sample AAG_UR_Ala_MG_FD_193530 | JGI IMG/M metagenome (GOLD analysis project Ga0302237, IMG submission 193530) | Enriched activated sludge microbial communities from anaerobic digester in WTTP, New Holstein, Wisconsin, United States - AAG_UR_Ala | ecosystem: Engineered > Bioreactor > Anaerobic >... | reverse complement strand
GAGGATCTTGTCGGCCATCGCGTATCCGCCGGCGGCGGCCTTCAGCTGGTGCCGGTCCAACTCGTACAGGTCGGAGGGCTTCTCGACCGGGCCTCCCAGCGCCATCAGCTTGTCCAGGGTCTCGTCACCCAGGTACATGATGTTCCTCTTGGCGATCCAGCTGGCCACCCACCGGAACGCCTGCGCGGGACACGCCGGGTTGGGGCAGCGCTGGCGGGGACCGTCGGCGACGGTGCGCGTCTTGCAGGAAGGGCACTCGGAGGGGCGCACGAAGTTCTGGCCGGCGGGACACGCCTTCACGACGGCCGTCACTCGGGGGATGACCTCGCCGGCTCGCTCGATCTTCACCGTGGCTCCGATCCCGAGGGTGCCCTTGGCCCCGCCGACAGATCCGACCTCGATGCGCTCCACCTCGTCCCAGTTCATGAGGCTGAGGTTGGTGATCGTCGTCCCGCCGCAGGCGGTGGGCTTGATCAGGGCCACGGGGGTTATGACGCCGGTGCGCCCGACCGAGTGCTCGATCCCGATCACCTCGGCCTGCGCCACCATGGTGCCCTTCCACTTGCCGGCGAACGCCGACCGGGGGCACGCGTCCGACCACCCCAGCTTCGCCGCGGTGGACCTCCCGTTGATCTTCACCACGCAGCCATCGGCCAGGTAACCCAGCGACTCCTTGTACGTCTTCCACGACTCCCACTGCTCGACGATCTTGTCGAGCTGGAAGACGACCTGGAGCGTGTCGGCGGGGGAGAAGCCCCACTGACCCAGGGTGGTCATCACGGCCATCTCGTTCTTGAACATGTCGGCGGCGGGCAAGCCAGTCAGGTCGATACCGACGGGGTTGGCGTCGAAGGGCACGAACAGGAGATGCTCGGCCAGCCTGCCATCCTGCCGGCGGACGGTGCCGGCCGCGGAGTTGCGGGCATTGGACGCACCCTCGGGCTTGAAGTATTTCTCGAACGCCTTGGTGGGGACGATCATCTCCCCGCGCACGTCCACCGGGAAATCGGTGCAGGGGATGGTCAACGGCACGCCGCGCGCCTTGCAGGCGGAGGCGGTCACATCCTCGCCCTCGGTCCCGTCTCCGCGCGTGGCCGCCTGCACCAGGCAACCGTTCCGGTACGTCAGCTGGACCGACAGCCCGTCCAGCTTCGGCTGGACCACCACGGACTTGGGCAGCGCTATGCCCTGCTCGTTGCACAGCTTGGTCACCCGGTCGAACCAGGTCTTGATGTCCCCGGCGCTGAAGCAGTTGTCCAACGACCCCATGCGGGTGGACAGCTTCACCTTCTTGAGGGTGTTGCTGGCGGTGAACCCATGGCCGGTCATCGACAGGACGGGGTGGTTGGGATCGAGCTCCCGCAGCTGATCCCGGAGGCCGTCGAACTCTTCGTCGGTGATCCCGGAATCCTCGCCGCGGTAGTACTTCTTCGCGGCTCGGACTATCTGGTTGGCGAGGTCGGTGGCGTGGGCTTCGGTGTTCTTTGTCATGGTCCCTCTACCCTACAGGTCTCCCGGAACCGGGCCACTCCTTGGAACGGCGGTTCACGACCCGGCCGGTTCGAGCGAGCGAAGCGAGCGAGACAGCGATATAGAGATAGCGATATAGAGATAGCGATATAGAGATAGAAGCTAGCGCTATGCCAATAGCGATAGCGCTACGAATAAGCGTAGACGAGGCCCTTCGCGGGATTGATGAGGCGGACCTCAGTGAACTGCACCTTGCCAGCAGCGACCCTGCGGATGGTCCAATCCACCCACTCCCGCGCCTGCGCTTCGTTGACCGGGTCGTCCTTCCAGACGGGCACCGTCTGCCCATCGGGACGCACTCCGAGCACCTGCCAACGCGCGGGCGCTGTTTTCTGAACCACCGGTTCACGCGGCCCATTGAGGAGGGCCAGCAGCTTCGGCTTGTACCTCACCCAGTACGCGCGCCGCACGTCGGGCTTGGCGTTGTTCGGGCACCCGCAGTCCTCGCAGGCGGACCAGTCCGGGAAGTTCACACCGTGACATGCGGGGCAGAGTTCCATGCTCATGACTTCGCTCCGTTGATCTCAGCCATCATGGTTCCCAGGAACCGTGCCAACGCATCCGTCTTGGATTGGGCGTCGCGCACCTCCCACATCCGCAGGACGGATGCGGTGAGACGCGGCTGCCACGGCGTGAGGCGCAGGTACAGCACCCCCTCACCGGAGACGACGGAGTACCCTGCGCTCAACCAGTGGGTGGACGCCCAGCGGTCGATGGTCCAGCGGTAGTTGATGTGGTCCACGACGGTCATGGGCCCACCTTACTACCGGTCCCGGCACCTGTTCAACGGCGGGCCGCACCAGTGCGGGAGATCTCCGCCATCAGGCGCATCCGGACCCCCGGATCCCTCTCCGTTATCAGACGGTCCGATTCCTGTGCGCTCAGACGGATCGGGCCCTTCACCGTGCTGACGAACCGGTGCACGGTCTCACCCTTTCCAACGAGCAGGACCACGGACAGCGGCGGAACCGCAGGGTCCCTGGCCACCTCGTGCATGGCGGCTGCCGCATCGGATGCCTTCAACCTGAGTTTCGTGGGACGAAGCATACCGGAGGGGTACACGTGGGCGTCCAGTGGACGAGTTGTCATAGCGCGTCGTTATGCATGGTACTTCGTGCAGATCAACAAGTCGGGGGTTCCATCGGCGGTGGCTGGTCACTAGCCTGGCGGCATGCCCTCAAGGTCTCCTCTCCCAGGTTCCACGGAACCGGCCTATCATCGGGCATGTTCTTCCCCACACGGCGGCCCCCCTTTCACATCCACCGGCGTTCAGCCACAAAGGCCCTCTCGCTCCGTCGGCGAGCGGCCAGAATCCCAAGAGGTCAGTCAATGACAGGTGCCCGTATCCGCATGGGAGCCGATGAGCTCATCCATGCCATCCACAGCTTCCTCGACGCCGCTCGGACGGACCTCTCCCCCGAGGACCACGAGCGGGTGGTCAACGCCACCGTCGACAAGTGCGACGAACTTCTCGACGCCCAGGAAGCCGGCCACCACGACGCCTGCAACCTCCCCGCCTCCACCACCTGACAAGGAGCCAGATATGGCCCTCCCTCCCGACATCGCAGCCCACATCGCAGCCCAACTCGGAGGCGGCCATCGCCGCCGCAAGCCGAAGGACTCGGTCATGTTCCCGAAGGTGCACACCCGGCGCCTGCTGGAGCTGGTCGAGGAATACCAGGCGAAGAAGAACAAGGCGGGCTACCACCAGGCCAAGCTCGACCTGTGGGGCTTCATCCGCGACATGCTCCCCATCACCCGCGGCAAGAGCTGCTCCATCAACTACGACAACGCCCGCTATGTGATGATCGACATCATGGGCCCGGTCGAGAGCCACGAGCCCGGTGGGTTGACCGAGGAGGGTGATCGCATCCTCGCTGCCTGGGAGTTCCCGCCCGAGCGCATCCACCGGATCATGGAGCTGTCCGACTTGGACTCCGCGAGCGACGGGCCGCTGTCGCGCTACGAGCTGTGGGACTACCTGGCCAGCTTCATCCCGGCCATCGACGAGAACCCCGGAGCAAGCTTCTCCATCCGCATCGACACCGAGTGGAAGGGCCTCCTCCACATCCAGCGGAAGGACTCCGACGATGACGCCTGAGGCGGTAGACCACCTGATGGACGTCCTGGCCGAGGACAACGAAGAAGCGATACGCTTCGTCGGCCTCGACGAGGCGGTCATCGGCATCGCCAACCAGCACGCGGGCCTCAAGCCGGTCCTGTGCTACTCCGAGCGACGCATCCTGGACACGCTGGCCAAGAAGCAGTTCCAGGATGCGGAGGATCCCGACGAAGCCGCCCGCGAGTGGTACGGCTTCAACATCCAGTGCCTCGCCGTCGGGCAGGGCACTCCAGTCATCATCAGCGACGAGGATTACGAAGATGTGGACTTTCCCCACCAAGAAGCCCAGCCCATCGACGGAGAGGGCTCCGCGACCGACTGACGACCTGATCGACAGCCGGGCACCGCAGAAGCGCGTCCCCAGGGTGTTCGCGCTCACAGACCCCGCGACGAAGTTGGAGCTGTTCCAGCTCTACGACAACTTCAGTGCGAGCCGCACCCACGCCAACAAGTTCAGGCTGTGGCACCGCATCTCGGAGCTGTATCCGGCCACGCTGGAAGGGCAGTGGCACATAAAGACCCCCGACGCGCTGACCTTCGAGATCCACGAAGGCCCGTCCCCTGACCGCTAACCAAGGAGCATGTATGCGCCTCCTCCACCTCCTCCCCATCCTCGCCCTCGCGGGCTGCTTCGAGCGCGAGGCCCCGCCGGGCCCCGTGGTCGACTCCACGCCGGCGACCAAGATCACCGGCAAGGCGGTCGCCTGGTGCGACATGCGCTCCTGCTCCCCCAACACCTACCGGGGTATGGAGTCCACCACCCACAGCACCGTCGAGAGCTGCCTGATCAACCGGGGCGTGCAAGTCATACCGCGGATGGGCAAGTCCCCGGGCGAGACCCTCAAGTTCGCGCTCACCGAGGCCAAGGCGCTGGGCGCCGAACACCTCCTCGAGGTGCGCATCGACCGCTTCATCGTCACCAACAAGGTGACGACCCTCGCCTCCCGCCAGGACGGGCTGGGCGGCAACCTGTACACCCAGCAGAACGCCTACGGGGTGGAGTACACGACCCTGGCGCTCGGCATCAGCGCCACGCTGTACGACCTCAAGACGGGCTTGGTCGCCGGGTCCGCCAGCACGTCCGGCACCTACACGGGCGACGCTCAGGCCAACCTGGCGACCAGCGTGCGGGCCGTCGTCAACGCCATGGTCGCCCCCTGAAAACAAAACACCCAGCGCGCGAGCGCTGGGTGCGGGGCAACTACCACGTTTCCCCCCATCACTTGGCGGCGGGCTTGGCCTTCTTGCCTTCGGCGAGGCGCCAGACGGCCTTGCACGACTCGGTCAGGTTGGCCGTGGTGACGGGAGCCGACTCCTTCTTGGCGAAGGGGTTGGCCTTGACGGGCTTCGCAGGCTTGGCAGCCGGCTCGGGAGCCTTGGCGGGCTCAGCGGCCTTGGCAGCGCCGCCGACGCCCAGCTCATCACCGCCGCCGAACAGCGAGGCGGCGGATCCGCCGCCGCGGGCCTGGGGGCGACCGCTGGCGACCAGCTCGGCATCGCCGGGCTTGCCGGTGCCGAAGGAGTGGCGCACCGCGGCAGCCTCATAGCGCAGCTTGGAGGCGTGGGTGGCGTCACCGCCGTGGGCTTCCATGTGGTCCGCCCACTTGTCGAGCACGCGGGCCAGAGGGCCGTGCTGCTCCTGACCGACGGTGCGGACATGCAGCTTGGTGTGGTCCTTGACGGTCTTCTTGGAGATGCCGGCGGCCGCGACGTCCTTGGCGAACTCGGGGTCGGTCCTGCCCAAGGTGACGAAGTGGCGGAAGCCGTGGTTGGCGGGGATGCTGTCGGGCTTGGTCAGATCGCCGACGGAGAAGCCCCACTGCCCGTGGCCGCGCGCACCGATGCGCTTGTTCTCATGCCCCAGCGACGGGTGCTGGAACGACATCTCGGTGAGGGCCTTCGAGGTATCGGCGACCAGCTCACCCTCCTCGTCGACCAGCTTGAAGTCCTCGGTCAGGAACACGGGAGTGAGTATCTCGAAAGGCATGACGGGCTCCTGAGGGGGAGTTTGTTTGGGAAGGGGTTGACCGACAGGGTATTGACGACGGGATGGTGTGCAAGCGCGTCAAGATCTGAAACGGCGGTTCACGGCAGCACAGTGGCAACAAACAGGTTCCCAGGGACCCCACCCCGATAGACTCCTCCCATGGAACAGCGCATCGAGATCAACGTGGAGCACTGCGGCTTCTGCACCACCCCAGGCGCATGCCAGCAGCTCGACAAAACCGCCGACGAGTACGTCATCGACCTGACGGGGGGCCTCATGTCCTCCACCCATGCCGCCTGCGTCCTCCGCCGCGCCCAAGCGGCCGGAGGCAAGCCGGTCCACCTGCGTCTGAACCGCCGCAACTTCGCCATCGCCCATGCCCTCGGCATGGACCACTTGGCTACCATCTCCATCGAGGTGGTCGATGGTTCCTCGGAACCGACCCCCGCCGTAGCCTCCAGCATCCCTGAAAGGACCCCATGACCGATCCCAACAAAACCGCCGTCGCCTTCGTCATCGACGAATCCGGCTCCATGACCGGACGCCGTTCCGACGTGGTAGGCGGCTTCAAGACCTTCATCGAAGCGCAGAAGAAGCTGCCCGGTGAGTGCAGCGTCTCGGTGACCACCTTCTCCGACGTCGCGAAGATCGCCTACACCGACCGCGACATAAAGAACGTCGGCGACCTCGAGTACCACCCGAACGGCTTCACCGCGCTCTACGATGCGGTGGGAAGCACCATCAACGAGCTCGGTGCTCGGTTGACCGCGCTGCCGGAAGACCAGCGGCCTTCCCGCGTCATCCTGGTCATCATCACCGACGGCCAGGAGAACTCCTCCACGGAGTTCGACAAGGCCAAGGTGAAGGAGATGATCGACCACCAGCGCGAGAAGTACAACTGGGTCGTGAACTTCCTCGGGTGCGGCCTCGAGGCCATGGCCGAGGCCGGGAAGATCGGGATCGCCGCCTCCAACACCGTCCAGTTCAGCAGTGCCAACGCCTCCGCGGCGTTCGCCAACACCTCCCAGAAGGTCGGCCTCTGCCGCAGCATGGACCCCACCGTCTACGCCTGCGCCATGAACTACACCGACGGCGACCGCAAGAACCTCATGGACGACCCCCAGCCGTGACCCACCTCCCTTTGTACCTGCACCGAGTGGGGGGCGCCGAAATCGCCATCATGGTGGATGCGGTGTCCTCGTACGAGCCGGCCGTGCACAGCAAGAAAACCCGAGATGACGCGGGAGTGCCAGGTTGCGAGATCACTACCACGAACGGCCGCACCTTCATCGTGACGGAGACGTTCGATGAGGTACATCGAGCGGTGCGGCGCAGGCACTCGGAGGTTGGCTGATGCCGCGCCTCACGTTTCCTGAGCTGACTCCGGGAGACGCCATCGCGCTCCTGGAGTCCAACTGCACCGACTGGAGCGTCCACAACCGCGACTGGCCCCGCCACGGGGCCAGGTACGAGGTCTGGGCGATCCACTTCTTCGCCCTCGGCAAAGGCGCCGGCCGCACCCTCGGGGAAGCCGCCCAACGAGCCGTAGCCCACATGCGTCGGATGGACGCCAAGATCCCACGTGCCACGTGGGAGGAGATGAAAGCGATATGAGAGTGTTCTGCGATATGGACGGCGTGCTCTCCGACTTCGTCGGAGGCGCCTATGCCCTGATGGGCGCCACCCCACCCCCGCTGGACGGCACCTCCTCAGCCGAGAACGTCTTCGAGACCTTCGGCGGCGAGGTGTGGCGGCGCATCGAGGAGAAGGGCGAGGCGTTCTGGGACAACCTGGAGCCGTACCCCTGGGCTCGGGAACTCTGGAAGTTCCTCAACGAGTGGTCGACCGGTTCCCTCTACATCCTCACATCCCCCGGCATGGGTCGCGCGGCACAGCACGCCTGCCCGGCCAAGCTCCGCTGGTGCCAGCGCGTCTTGGACGCCGACTCCAACCGCGTGATCCTGGCGCGGTCCAAGTTCGTCTGCGCCCACCACAACGCCATCCTGGTGGACGACACCCAGCGGAACATCACCGCCTGGGAAGCCCGCGGCGCCCCGTCCGTCCTGTTCCCCATGCCGTGGAACAAACGGCACGCCGATTCAGGCGTCGACAAGCTCGCCTACATGCGCCAGGCGCTCAACCATCTGACGAGGCCCAAGCCGTGACCGACGTGATGCTCGACCTGGAAACCATGTCCACCAGGCCCAACGCCTGCATCGTGGCCATAGGCGCTGTGGAGTTCTCCGAGACAGAGGGGCTGGGCAAGACCTTCTACGAGGTGGTCGACCTCGAGTCCTCCATGCGCCGGGGCCTCCACGTGGAAGGCAACACCATCATGTGGTGGCTGCGCCAGGAGGAGGCTGCCCGCAAGGCCATCGGAGTGGCCAGCTCGGACCTGCCGGAGACCCTGATCCGCTTCACCGCCTTCCTGAAGAGCATCAAGGGCCCGGGGCACCTCCGGGTGTGGGCGAACTCCTGCTCGTTCGACAACGTCATCCTGCGCAGCTCGTACCAGGCGTGCGGGATGAACCAGCCGTTCGACGGGCGCGCGGATCGGTGTTACCGGACCATGAAGGACCTGTGCTACGACATCAAGCCTGTCGTCACCCCAGGCACCACGAAGCACAACGCCTTGGACGACGCGGTGGCGCAGGCCGAACACCTGGTCGCCATCTGGAAGAGCCTCACCCCGCAATCCTGAAACGGCGGTTCACGGAACCCTGTCCAAGGTCCTCCGGAACCGGTATCTTGGCCGCATGCCACAGGACCCACCACCCGACGACCGATCGACCCACCACCCGGTGATCGTGGATACGGAACCAGTCGACCTGACCCGCGTGTGGAAGGACTGCGCCAACGCAGCCGACAAGGTGGTCCGCCAGGACGGCACGGTGAACTACCGCGCCGCAGCCTGCGCCGACCCAGGGGTATGCGCTTGCCCAGCCTGCGGGCGCTACCACTGGTCGATAGGTTTCTGGCACCAGTGCACCCGGTGCGGGTTCGTCTACCCCACCAACGCGTGGGCCATGTTCTCATGGGGTTGCGCCGCCGGCGCCCATGCTTCCTGCTGCGCGGGATCCAGCCAGCTGGCCACGCAGCGGATGGCGCACCCCTACTACCGCTACGGCTTCGAGCACCACTCCGAAAGCACTCCTGACACGCGCTGGGAGCACTTCCACCGCATATCCTGGGAAGCCGTCATGAAAGACGTCCCGCAACCCACCCACCTGAGGATCATATGACCGATCGCGCCACCGTACTCCGCGAATACCACGAAGGCTTGGACGAGGGCAACGTCCTCGGCTTCTTCGAGGAGCACAGAGCCCTGTCCAACTTCCACATCGAGCAGTTCAAGTACGCGGGCATCACCTGGCCGGCGTCCGAGAACGCCTTCCAGGCCATGAAGGTCCACAACCCCACCCGCCTGACGCTGCTCGAGTTCGCCGCCATGACCCCGGCGGAATCCAAGAAGGAGGGGCGGAAGGCGCCTATCCGTCCCGACTGGGAAACCATCAAGGTCAAGACCATGGGGGACATCCTCCGCGAGAAGTTCACCCAGTGCACCTACGCCAAGCGGGTGCTCCTCTCCACCACGGGAGGGGTCCTCGAGGAGCACAACTGGTGGCGGGACACCTACTGGGGCATCTACGGTGGCGCGGGCCAGAACTGGCTGGGGCGCATCCTCACCGACGTGCGGGCGGAGCTGGAGATGGGCCTCAGCAAGACCGGCGTCCCCATCCCGCCCAAGTGCCCCATCTGCTATGGGCCGACCACATGGGCCGTCGTGGGCAACTCGGTCGACTGCCCGGAGTGCGGCTCCTTCACCATGGCGTCGGGCATCCTGGTACCGACCAACGAGACCTGACCATGCAGATCACGTTCAAGAAGAACATCCCCATCGACCCCAAGCACGGCGCCACCATCGGGCGCACGTTCGAGGTGACCAAGGTCACCGACGTGGGGATGCGCCACCGCAAATACTGGTTCATCGGGGACGCCCACGAGGAATGCGCGGCCTTCGCCCACGAGGTGACGGTCACGGGCGCGCCAGCGCCCGAATGACGCTGGCCTTCCCGGTTTCAGCCTTCCCCGTACGCTACCGCCGCAACCAGGAGCAATCCCATGGCTGACCACGACGTCGTCACCTTCCGCGGCCGCACCCGCATCGGAGTGGCGGACATGAATGGCCGGATCTTCCCCCGCGACACCGTCGTGCAGATCAGGGACCACATCAACGCCCACGCGGCCGCCATCCCCATCGTGAAGGGCTACGAGGACGTCGACAACGGCACCATCCCGAAGGAGAAGGTCATCGGGCTGGTCACCGGAGCGGACATCGACGGGGAGGGCCTGCTCTGCCTGAAGGTGCGCTTCCTGCCGGCTGACCCTCCGTGGGCCGACGTGCTCCCGACGGAAAGCTTCTCCCTGGGCGCCAGCTACCTGGTACCGGACGCCTGTGCCATCGCCCTGAACATCGCCGAGGACGGCAGCAAGGCGCGCGTCATCCCGCCAGGGGTCACCCCCCTGGCATTCGTACCCATGGCCGACGAGCCTACGCCTTCGGCGGATCACTCGGCTTAGGCGGGTCCTCGGGGAGCGTCCAGTCGGTGTGCTGGATCTTGCCGTTCCAGTACGCCTTGATGGCCACCGGGACCATGTTCGTCACCATGTAGATGCCCGCCAGGATCGTCAGGCGGTTCATGTTGGCGTCGCTCAGGAGCTCGTGGCCCAGGTAGGCCGCGACCATCAGGCCGATGATGATGAGCACCATGCCCATGTTGCTGGAGGTCCACCCGTCGCCCTTCAGCTGCGGGACGGAGTCCTCCGCCTTCTTCCAGAGTTCGTTCCAGGCGTTTCCGAGGTTCATGGGTTTCCCTTTCAGGAGTGCAATCCCAGCGATGGGGATCAGGATGAGTGCGAAGAGGAGCTTAACGCCCCACGGTAGAGAAGGAGAGGCCGGCGCACCAGCCGATGGGTCCGCCTTCGTATGGGGCGATTTCCCAGACCCCGACGCCCCAGTGGCGCCAGAAGCGCCCGAGCTGGCGGGGCGGGTAGATGGAGACCCCGACGCCGGCGCCTTGGTTCCCGGCGACGACGTCAGGGGCGACGACCCCGTAGGCGAGCCGGACTGGCGAATACCGGAGCCCGACATTGAACCGGGTACCGGGTTCGACCCCGGATCCGCCTCGGTAACCGGCGATTGTCCCGAGGTCGAGGCCGGGCGCCCAGAAGGGGGCATAGCATCGTTGGGCAAGGCGGACTTTGACGAGTTTTGTGGCTTCATCGTCGAGGGGCTTTCCGTCGTGGCCGACCGGTCCATACAGCTGACCATCATCCAGCAACCAGCGACCAAGCTCAGCGCCAGACAGGTCCTCAGCGACGATCTCGGCATCGACCTGCTCGCTGGTGCGGTAGAAGGGGTGCTCATGTGTGGTCTCCACGGGAGGAGCCCCGCGCACCGACGGTGCGGGCTTGCTGGTCAGGGCGATGATGATGATCCACACCACCAGCCCCGCGATGACGATCTTAGGCGGATCCACGGGGGAGCCCCGTCTGGGCACGCCAGTACTTGCCGCCGAACGTGCGAACGCCGGCGTAGATCAGGATGCGGTTGATGTGCGAAGCTCCGGTGGTCGCCCCGGAGTCGCGGAGCATGCAGTCGGCATCGAGACGGGAGCAGTTCACGGGACACCGCTGGTCATACAGGTAGTCGTGCGCGCAGGCCCCGAAGATCCACTTGGGGTCGAACCGATCGACCCACCACCACAACCAGCGCGGGGTGGACAGGAAGTCGGTCACGAACCCGGCGGGGATGGTGAACCAGTCGATTCCATCCAGCACGCAGGTGATGGGTCGGGCCAACTGGTAGCACCCGTTCTCCAGGGCGGCATACGCCAGGTCCCCCTTGAAGGTGATGCGCACCTGGTCGTCATCCAGGTCCCACGGCTTGAACTCGACGGAACGGGCGATCGGACGCATGCCCTATGAAACCGTTTTCCAGGGAGAGTTCAACCTGCGTCTGGGCTGAAACGGCGGTTCACCATTCATCAGGTCCCCAGGAACCGGCATCATCCCCCCATGACAGCTGAGGAACTCGCCTCCCACTTCCAACATGCAGGGCTCGAGGGTCTCGAACCCGCCGACCTGTCCGCCTTTGCGAAAGCCGCCCAGAACCCCGTCCTGTTCGGCAGGATGCTGTTCCCCAAACGCCAAAGGAAGTTCACGGAGGCCACGGTCCTCCTCGCGGGCTACGCCCATCGCACCGCGGACGCCATGCGCTTCCGGCGCTGCGGGGACGTGAACACCGCCCTCCGCCTCGAACACGTCGCCGAATCCATCTACAAGCAACTCCCGGAGTACGCCAAATGGTAAGCAAACAGTTCACCGCCATGACCCGCTGCTTCTACTGCGGCGAGGGCGCGAACATCCTCATACATAAGCAGCTCCGGGACATATCCGCCGCCCACGACAAGGTGCACGACATGCAGCCCTGCTCCAAGTGCGAGGGCTACATGCGGCAGGGCGTCATCCTCATCGGCATCAGCGACGAGAAATCAGACCGGGGCTGGCAGCACCCAGGAGAAGTCAAGGTGCGCGATCGCCACGGCCGCATGACCACCGTGCGAGGCATCCCCAACCCCTTCCGCACGGGCGCCTTCATGGTGGTCAGCGAGGACTTCATCCGGCGCGCGTTCAACCCCCCGGAACTGGTCTCCCACGTCCTCCGGTGCCGCTGGGCATTCATCGAGCACGAGGCCCTGTTCAAGCTGGGCATCCTCGAGCACATCGCCCAGCAGGCTGGCAAACCCTACCGGGTGTGCGAGTGCACCGACTGCCACCACCATTGGTGCTGGGAAGTGAAGACCGCTCCCGAGACGCCCAACCTGTCGGGCGAAGCCACCCCGTTCTGCCCCATCTGCAAGAAGCCCGCCGCAATGGCGGGCCCCGTCCAAACCCCCGCCCCTCCGGCGCCGCCGGAAGACCACTCCCACCACGTCGACAGCCACAGCTGAGGACATATATGCAGCCCAAACTCGCCAAACCCCCTGAGCCGACAGCGAGCCTGCCCGCGGTCCCCAAACCGCGGGCCATCGCCACCGCCGGCCTGTTCACCACCGACGGCAACGAGTACGACCTGTTCCGTCCGGCCACCGCGGTCACCCTGCCCGCGGCGACCTACATCCTCCGAGCCGCCAACATGCGCGGCTTCTACCTGGCCCGCGTCGAGGACCTCCCGGTCCCCGAGCGCATCTACGGCCCCCGCAACGAGACCCGCATCATGCGAGCCTACGCCGAGCGCGCCAACCAGGGCATCTCGACGGGCGTCTGGCTCGACGGCGAGAAGGGCGCGGGCAAGACGATGTTCGCATCGGTCCTCTCCCAGGAGATGCGGAAGCTGGGCTTCCCCACCATCCTCATGCAGACGCCCTACACGGGCTCGGAGCTGAACTCGGTCATCGAGCACATCGGCCAGGCGTGCTTCCTGTTCGACGAGTTCGAGAAGGTCTACGAGGAGGAGGAAAAGCAGAACGCCCTCCTCACCATCTTCGCCGGGTCGGTGGTCGCCAAGAACCTGTACATCGTGACGACCAACCTCTACTCCAAGGTCAGCTACGCCATGCGCAACCGGCCCACCCGGATGCGCTACTTCATCGAATACCGCGGCGTCTCCGAGGAGATCGTCAAGGAGTTCATCGAGCACCGGATGGTCGACCGCACCAAGCACGCCGACATGATCCGGGCCTTGAAGCACGTCCCCAACTGCAACTTCGACATCATGCAGTGCGCCGTGGAGGAGCACAACCACTTCGGCGGCAGCGTCGAAGACCTCCTCGCCATCATGAACATCAGCAGGCGCATCGAGTCCAAGTGGAAGGTGACCTTCAACGGCACCATCAGCCACGACCTCTCAAAGGGCCAGCCCATGAAGGGCACCGGAGACTGGCGGGGCGACGTCGAAGCCAAGATCGCCGAGTGCGAAAGGGACGACGCCCACGAGGGGGTGCGGCTGAACTTCGAGATCGACGTGCCTACCAAGGAGGCCAAGAAGGCGGAAGCCAACTCCCCGGTGGAGCTCGAACTGGCGACCCCTGCCGGGGAACCCGGAAAACCGGGCATGCAGAAGTACCGCTTCACCTGGCACGTGTACTTCGGCGGCGAGTCGAAGGTCACCTACGAGCCCGACGGCAGCATCAGCGTCACCACCGCCCCCGGATCCTCGGACGGTGTGGGCGTCCTCAACTTCCGTCAGAGCGCCGGCTTCAACAGCTGGAGGCAGCGGTTCTGAGCCATGAAGGTCACCCTGACTGAGACCCCGAAGACGAAGACCGATAGGTTCCTCCAGCGGCTCATAAAGGTGCCGCTGGAGGAGCTGGCCAAGCCGCAGGACGGGTACATCGTCATCATGGACAACTGGTGGGCCCTCGACGACGAGGGCCGCGCCATCCTCTACCGCTCCGGGGCCTGGGACGTGGCTCCCCAGTGCAACAGCAACCGCACCGTGTGCGAGTACCTGTCGAAGCGCATGTACTCGGGAGCGGTCAAGTTCGTCCACATCGCTTACGTACCACAGAGAGTCCAATGAGATACCACCTGTCGTGCAGCATCATCCCAGATACCCCGATGGTCAAGGAGGGGGTCATCTATTCGGACGACATCCTGCGCCAGATGTGCGCCGCGCTGAACAGTACCCCGTGCACGGTACGCGATAAGCGCGACGGCAACAGGATCGGGAACACGCTGATAGGGACCGCGAAATACGTGCACGGCCACCTCAGCGTCGACATGGAGACTGACGACTGCGAGGTGCGCCCGGCCACGCTGCCTATGTTCACCGGCATACTGGGAGCTAAGCACGGCCCCAACGTCATCCGGTTCGACAAGTTCGACCACATATACATGGAGCCGTAAGCCAAATGAACGTCCCCATCCTGCGCGGGCGCCTCTACCGACTACAGAACGGTGGCACAGTCCGCATAGAGTTCCAAGACTCCCCAGAAACCCCGGCGGACCCCCCGCACAAGTACTCGCCGCACTACGCCACCTGCCGGGGAGACGACGGCATATGGCGCTACATCCAACCACGAGAAGACGCGGGACGGGTAACCGGCACTGATCACGACTTCTCGCACCCCCTCAACATCGTGTGCCACGCGGAGGACGAGTGAAATCCTACGTCATGCCAGCTGTCGCCATCGTGTTTATGTGCGTCCTCGTCAGCAGCATCGTGTGGGGGCTGCTGACGATCGTATGGGAGATCAAAGCGCGCAATCCTACCCCTGACCAAACACCGACCAGGTTCACCGCCGAAGCCATACCGCGGCTGAACGGTGGCCCAGCGTCCATCATCACCGACCACCAGACCGGCAAGCAATACCTGTGGGTATGCACGAGCACGCCTGTGGAGATCAAGCCGACCAAGCCGGTGAAGGCCGAGCGATGAGCGACCAGCACATCACCCTCGACGACCTCTGCCGCCTCAAGGTGGTGGCCGACAAGGTCAACAACAGCCGCACCGGGTTCTTCGAGGACAAGGGCCACTGGATGGAAGGTCTCGTGGCGAAGGACCTCGCCACCTGGGTGCAGCCGCGCGGGACGCGCTACCGGCTCTACACGATCACGGAGCACGGACGCGAGGTGCTGGCCACAGATCACCGGGCGCGGGCACAGGTGAAGGAGCTCGGCAGCATATGAAGATCACCCGGTACAAGGTCCCCCGGAAACGGTACCTTGGCGGCATGCGGACCCACCTCTGCCTGCCCGGCATCCGACCCCACGCCGTAGCGATCTGCGGACGCAAAGAGCCAGAGAAGCGCTCCATGCTGTGGCGAGAGGTGGACTGCCGGCACTGCATACGCGCCGCGGCTCTCCTCCGCACCGCTTACCTCAACGTCAAAGGGAAGAAGCGCAGATGATCCAGAACACCACGCGACGCGGCCTCCTGAAAGGCTTCGCAGCCCTGGCTGCCGGGGCGGCGGCCCTGGCTGCCACAAGAGCCCTGCCAGAACTCCCTCAGACGGCGGAACCCGCCCCCGCCCCTCCCCCGGGCCTCAAGCCGGGCCACTATCCGGGAGAGGCGGGCGTCTCCGAATACAACACCGGGCAGAAGGTGGACCAGCTGGAGTGCATGGGGTACGGCCCCGACCTCGAGGCGTTGGACGACCTCCGCTTCTGCCCCAGCATCGACCTCCGCCCCGAAATCCTCCAACGACTCAAAGGACGCACCCATGCCTAAGAAGAAACCCACGAAGCGCGTGAAGCTCCACGCCCTCGACACCGCCACCCTCCCCTACGCCGAGCACATCGGCGGCAAGGCTGCCGTGGACCTGTTCATCATGAAGCTGTCCAACGCCATCAACGCGGCGGCGCGCGACTACCCGTACTTCGCCAGAGCGCTGTTCGCCGGGGTCCAGATGACCCCCAAGGAGAAGGCGGCGCTCCTCGGCAAGGCCCGGGCTGGAAAGAAGCTCCTCCGGGACGACGGGCGCGTCACCTTCATCGGCCTGCTGAACGACGCCATCATCCGGATGCGCGGCGACGGTACCCCTCGCCTCGGCTACTACGTCGTCGACGGACAACCGGTCCCCAGCGTCGTGGCCGCCATCCCCGTGGGCGCCAGCGTCACCTTCGACAACGGGATCGTCCCCCCGGAGGTCGCCAAACGCACCCGCTGCAAGTGCGGCTGCGCGGGCTTCAAGCACGACACCGACGTGCCGAGGACACTGTCCTGGACCCCCGCCGTCGTCATCCCCGCCAAGCCCAAGAGGAAACGCTGATGCCACGCAAACGCCGCCCCGACTTCCGCAAGCTCGGGCTCCTCGACAAGTACCTCGTGATGCCTTCCGACGGCAGCGCGCGGGACCCCGGGTCCAAGTATTTCGTCCTCCGCTACGACGGCGGCGGGCGCGATAAAAAGCACATCGCGGCCTGCCGCCTGGCCATCCGCGTGTACGCCGCCGTCATCCGAGCCCACCTCCCCAAGCTCGCCGAGGACCTCGACAAGCAGGTGGGCACCCTCAGCTGGCGCGACCTCGACAAGGTCCTGAAGGCCACGAAGGCGCTCCGGTGATCTGCAACTGCTGCGGCACCTACGTACCCCGGAACGGTAAACCGCAGGACCCTGATCGGGACACTGGGTTCGGCTGGTGCCTCAGCTGCAAACCCATCGCCATCGCGGACTGGATGAAGGGCGACGGCAACGTCAGCGACAAGAAGCTCTCAGCCGAGAAAGCGGAGGCCAGATGGCAGAAGTACTACGGGTGAGCGGCGAGAACGAAGGCTACAAGAGCGACCACCCGTGCCGGAAGTGCGGTGCGTTCGAGGTGGTGGTCACCGAGATCAACGACTTCCCCGACTACCGCATCGAGTGCAAGGCGTGCGGCGACACCTACTGCGCGGACGGACCCGACGCATGAAACCGACGACGAGACCACAATGCTGGAAGCTCTGGATCCGACCGGTCGGCCGACCTGGATACGGCCGGGGCTTCGAGGGCACGCACGCCGAAGCCGAGGCGCAGGCCAAGAAGGAAGCAGGCACCGGCGGGGATTCACCGTCAAGGGCGACAGCCCTGCGTACAAACCAGTCCACAGAAGGCACAGCAGACCATGAAGCACCTCCTCCTGTGCCTGCTCCTGACGGGGTGCGGCATCACCATCCACATAGACGTCGACCTACCTAAACCGGCAACCCCTCCACCACCGCCCCCGCCGGCGGAGGTTCCCGACAGCTGGGTGCGCCAACGGGCGGAGGTGTTCGTGCACACACCGGACCCCGCCAAGCAGGTCCTCCAGCTGGCGGAACGCGGGTGGTACGTCACCGGCCGCACCTATGCAGCCGGCTTCGAGAAGATCATCGTGGAGCGCGAGTACAACGCGTTCCGCAACAAACACCGACCCGTGAAAGCGGAGGCACAATGACCGAAGACCACGAACCGGCGACGCGGATCACCCTCGGCGCCACCGTCATGCTGGAGGCATCGCTGATGTCGGACGGCACCTACAGCCTGTTCGCCACGGTGAACGACGACGCCGGAGGGACGCACATCGCCAAGCTACCCGCCTCGACCACGCAGGCGGAACTGCGCGCCATCGCCACCGCGATGGAGGACACCATCGAAACGCTGATACGAGCGCACATCGCCGACGTCCGGCTCCGACTCAACAATCCCGGGATGGCCAAGCTGGTAGACCTCCTCCGTCCCTGAAACGGCGGTTCACCGGTCCGGCCTTTCCTCGGTTCCCAGGAACCCCTTAGACTCCCGACACGAACCCCTCCCACACGGAGAACGATATGTACCTCCCGGCCCTCCCCACCCTCGACCAGCTGAAGGCGGCCTGCCCCATCGGCCCCTGGCCCGGCGACGAACGCCTACGTGAAGAACTGGCGCACATGAACTTCATGGGGCGCTTGCTCAACACGGTCTGCTGCATCCTCACCGGCGTCGACTACGCCCTGTTCAAGGACATCGACCTGTGAAGGCGCTCCAGGACCTCGACCTGCCAGACCTGGTCCTCCTGTACCAGGCAGTGCTGAAGTGGCACGCAGACGACAGCAAAACCGACGAACTGCAACAAACCGATTGACACTGAGGACCCTGCTATGAACCCCGACACCGGCCACGCCTACATGATCCCCGAGGGCATGCACGCGGGCACCAACGTCCCCATCCCCGACCAGTGGGCGGAGTGCGCCCGCGCACTCATCGCCAGCGGCACCCCGCTCTGGCACCCCTCCCACCCCTTCGACGACCTCCGCAAGTGGGCCATCGCCAACCTCAGCCCCGAGGGCAAGGCCACGATGGACGCCTACATGGCGGAGCGCTGCACCACGGAGAAGCACAAGAAGGAGACGATCCACACCGTCAAGAAGTCGGGCAAGATGGCTCGCCGGGTCTATACCCAGGCCGAACTGGACGAGGCGGCTCTCGCGGACGTCCGTGTCGACCTCAAGCAGGTGGAGGAGCGCATCGCAGCCAAGCGGTTCAGCGCGCCCTGGACCGCCCGGGTGTGCCGTGCGCAAGCCACCAAACTCCGCCGGTTCCTGGCGCGTTATGCCAGGGCCGGCGCCCACAACGCTGTCCTCAACGGGAAGATCTGATGGCCACCATTCCCTTCAAGCAGGCCGTCATCCTGCTCACTGCTGCCGACGCCGTGCTCATCGCCACGCCGTCGGCACCTAATGACACCGAGATCGCCAGCTTCGTCGGCTATGCGGACGAGCTCCCGGCCACCCTCAACCGATCCCTCCTGCGTGAGACGAGGGTGGTCCCGTGACCCGCACATGCGCCTTCTGGTGTTTCACCGTCCAACGGGAATGGTGCTGGGGCATCATCACCGGCCGCTTGCCCCGCTACCGGGAAGTGATCGTATACCGCTACGACAGGACTGGTGACTGACGTGACCCAAGACATGCGCGCCGCACTGATGGAAGACCTCCTCCTGGAGGCCCCGTGCACGTGCACCGAGCCCAGCGGCATCGGGCTGGTCGGCCACTCCGACGACAACCCCTCCTGCTACCTCAACAGGGCGAACGCCGTCCTGTCACCCCCCGCCCTTGAAACGGCGGTTCACGAAAACCCGGCCCTGCCGGAGAAGGATCCACCATGTCCACCACGACAACGCTGCTAGCCCCCTGGAAAGCAGACCTGCAAAAAGCATTCGACTCAGACCTGACCTCAGACTCCACACTCCGCTGGCTCGGCATCCCCACCGTCCGCGACTTCCCCACCCCCGGCGACGCACGACTCTGGACCTCGCGTGAATGGGGCAACTGGTGCAAGACCCGCGGCTACGACGAAGGCCGGCAGACGACCCAAGCGGTCATCTTCACCCACAAGGCGCATCCCAAGTTCACCGTGGGCGCCTCCCGCACCAACGGCGACCCCCGCGCGGCCATGAACTGCGCCGCCGACAGCCGCCGAACGGTCATCCTCTACTCCCGCGAACTGGACGTCCGCCTCCGCAGCGCCCTCAACGAGCTCCCCGACGACGAGGAGGCTGCCAAGGCCATCGTCGCGGGCTGGGACCTCTCCGAAAACCGCCCAGCAGGCACCCACGCACACGCCCACACGGTGGCTGGCGACAGCGCCTACAAGATCATCCAGGAGATCGCCCGCGACCAGAAGATCTCCATGACCAAAGTCGTGGAGAACTCCCTCGGCAAAGCGGAGGACGGCACCCCAGCACCAGCGGACTACGCCCAGAACTTCGTCGACAAAGCCAAGGCTGGCGTCCCCATCCCCAAGACGCTCTACGACCTCATCCTCGAATACCGCCGCAACCTCGCCGCCGAGGAGGCCATCCTCCGGGACGAGCGCCGCGCCCAACGCGAAGCCCGCGCCTTCAAGCCCGCCATCAAGTCCCCCAGGGAGGTGGTCGGCGACCTCGTGGGCCAGATCCAGAAATCGCGCCGGCAGGAGCTCGACGGCGTCATCGCGGCCCTCAACAGCGCCATGGACCGCGCCCGCCTGGCACGCGAGGGCCTCGACACCCACCCCCCCGTGATCCCGGACCTCTCCGACGCGGAGAAGGACGCCCGGATCGCCAACCTGGAGAAGGACCTCGCCCAGGCGGAGCTCGAGCGGGACGCCAACGCCACGGAGGCCGCCCGGGTGAAGGAGCTCCTCATCACCGCCCAGGCCGCCAACCAGACATCCAGCCAGCAGGAGCACCGCCTGACGTTCGCCAAGCTGATCCTGGAGCTCGTCACCGGCACCGACTTCAGCAACCTGGCCGCCAACCTGAAGGCGCTCAAGGAAGCCGCGCAGGACGAGATCAAGGACGCTTCCAAGTGAGGGTAGCCACCTGGGGAAGGGCAACCTTCCCCAGGTTCCCCGGAACCTCAGAATAGCCTCATAACCCACAGCGCAGGGACATATATGACACCCGCCGCCATCCGGGGCCTCGGCCTCAACTCCTCCCCAGCATTGCCTCCCCCTCCCCGTAGCCACGGCAAAGCCCGCACCGGGCCGGTGGTGTGCGAGGAAGAGGGCCTCCGCCAGTGCTCCTGCTGCCAGCGCTGGCTCCCCACCGACCGCTTCAAGTTCCGACCCGCCTACAGCTACTTCGACAACAATCTGGGCCGCCGCGTCACCAAGGCCGCCGGCGTGAACCCCATGTGCATGGAGTGCGTCCGCGAGTCCACCCGGCTCTCCAACATCCGCTGCGCCCTCCGCGCCGTCGGCTTCTCCCACTGAGGGCCCCATGGCAGACCCCCGCACCCGCGCTCTGGAGGACGCCTGCGAATCCCTCCAGGTCCTCATGATACAGATCGACGCCGCCCACGACCTCGTCCGCGCCCTCCTCCCCGAGGAAGTGGCCACTGAGCTCCACTACAACGGCTACCAACGCGCCGCCGAGCGCTTCCCCGCCTACAAGCGCCCCATCACCCTCCTGAAGGACTCGAGCCTCAAATGATGAACCCCATCTACGACGACATACGCCGGCTGGCCCAGGTCATCCCCCTCGAGGAGCTCTACCTCAACGCGGACGTCCAGCAGGTCCTCGCCGACTACCTCCTGCATTGCCACCAAACCCGCAACGCGGCCCGCGAGCACACGGAGATCCTCGACCGCTTCAAGCGCCTCGCCGCTAACCGCCCAACCCAACCGGAGCAGAGCCCCACTGCCGGCGAAATGTCGGGCCTCGTCGACTGCTGGTCCGGCATCGTCCGGCGTGTCTCCAACCTCGGCACCCCGCCTAGCGCCTCGGTCACCAACAAGTGGTGGAAGCGCCTCGTCGACGCCTACACGGAGCCGCATCGCCGCTACCACAACCTCGTCCACATCATCAACGTCATCCGCGCCGTCGATACCCTCATCGGCAGCTGGACCACCCCCGCCATCTCCCCCGCGGACCGCGACCTCATCCTCATCGCCGCCTGGTTCCACGACGTCGTCTACGACCCCAAACGCAACAACAACGAAGCGGAATCGGCCGAAGTCGCCCGGCAGTTCCTCGTCGACATCCCCCGCCACGACCTCATCGACACCATCGTCAGCCTCGTGATGGCCACCAGCTACCCCAGCGCCGTGCCCGCCAACAACATGGCTCCCATCATGCGGGACGCCGACCTCTCTCCCCTCGCCTTCCCCCGCACCGCCTTCATGGCCGACGCCCGCGACATCCGTCAGGAGTACGCCCACCTCAGCGACGAGGAGTGGCTCAAAGGACGCCTGGCGTTCGGCCAGATGCTCCTCGACCAGCCCCAGATCTACGCCACCGAGTTTGGCCGCCAGCAGTGGGAGCCCATCGCCCGCGCCAACCTCGGGGAGATGGTGCACACTCTCTCCGGAGGCTCCAAGTGAAGACCCTCGCCCTCCAGCGGCGCCTACTCCGCCGCTCCCTGGCCAACAGCGCCCTCCGCGCTGCCAAAGCGACCAGGAAACGGACCTGCCCCACCTGCGGCAACCCCCACAACAACCAGTCCGCCTACTGCTGCACCACCTGCACCCCCTCTAGGAAGTGACCGTGTTCCACCTCCACGAAGGCCGCCTCGTAGCCGAATCCATGCAGGACCTCACCATCGGCGGTTGGCGGGTCCTGGTCTCCGAGGAGTTCAAGCCTGGCGCGACCCGCGTCCACGCCGTCCGGGGCGGCGCCGGCACCCTCCGCCCCGAGTTCGCCACCATCTACGTCGGCACCCCGCAGGAGGACCCATGTCCCTCGAGCGCCTCGTCCTCATAACCGGCCTCGTGGGCAACGTCCTGTCCATCGGCCTCTCCGCTTACGCCATCTGGCTCATCCGCAGCACCATCATCGCCAACATCAAACGGGAGATCGACAAGCTGTGATCCCCTGGCCGCACACCCCGCCCGCCTACGCCATCTGGCACCGCCTCCGCGTCTTCGAGCGCATCTTCATCCGGTACCAGCTCACACGGCACAACCTTCCAACGGTTCCCCGAAACCCATAGAATCATTCCAGCACTCCCGCCACAGGGAGGGCTACCTGGATAGTCCACTCCGGCCTATCCACACCACAGAGAGACCCCTGGTCTCAAGGATGCTAGCTATGGCCACCAAGGCCCCCACGTCGTTCCCCACCGCCCCAGACGCCAACCCGGTCACCAGCCGGTCCGTCGCCATCGCCCCCGCGGACTTCCGCACCATCGCTTTCCGCGTCAACGGCACCGCCCCCCTGGTGATGAACAAGTTCAGCGCCAAGGCCCGCGAGATGATGCGCGCCAAGCAGGAGGCGGGCAGCACCGCCAAGAAGGGCAAGACCCGCGAGGCGAAGAACTTCGACGAGTGCTACGAACAGGCCCGCCACATCAGCACCCAAGGCTGGGACGGCATCCCCGCCGCCTCATTCCGGAAGGCCCTCATCGGCGCCTGCCGGCTCGTCGACTTCAAGATGACCCTGGCCAAGATCGCCCTGTTCGTCGAAGCGGACGGCTTCGACGCCGACGAAGGCACCCCCCTCGTCAAGATCATCAGCAAGACGGGCCCCAAGAAGCTCGAATCCCTCGTCCGCCTCGAAACCAAGGTGGCCGACATCCGCATCCGCCCCCAGTGGACCGAGTGGGGCGCCGTCCTCCGCATCCGCTACGACGGTTCCATCTTCAGCGAGCAGGACATCTGCAACCTGGTGATGCGGGCCGGTCTCCAGTGCGGCATCTGCGAAGGCCGCCCCTCCAGCGAGTCCGGCGGCTGCGGCTGGGGCCTGTTCGAGGTGGTCAAGGCTTGAGCCATGCCCAACCCCATCGACTCCCGCAGGGCTAAGGAAGACGCCCTGCGGGCCGCACGGACCCGACGCTTCAATCAACACTTCAAGACCGCGTGTCTCCGCATCCGCGGTCTCGACACCTCCCCCCTCGTCGTGAACAAGTTCCGCACCGTCACCCGCGAATGCTTCCCCGCCCCGCAAGCCGCCCGCGCAAAAGCCGCAAAGGCTAGCGTCCTGGCGTACAAACAAGAGCGGGGGATTCGGTGAGGCGCCGCCCCGACTCCCGCCAGCGGCGCTCCAAAGCCTTCTTTCTGCGCCGCCGCCTAGGCAACAACTGGTTCCCCCTCCCACCCCTCACCAAGAAAGCATCCCCATGAAACGCACTGACCCCGTGATCCTCGCAGCCCTCCGGAACCTCGTCCGGGACGGCAAACTGGACCCCCAGGACGTCGTGGAGGCCGCCCGCAACGCGGACTCTCCCCTCCACGACCACTTCACATGGGACGACACGGAGGCGGCCCACCAGTTCCGCCTCCAGGAGGCCCGCAAGCTCATCACCGTGCACTTCGAGCTGCTCCCCACCTCCCCCACGCCTTCCCAGGTGTTCATCAGCCTCCGCAGCGACCAGGCTCGGGGAGGCGGCTACCGCACCACGGTGGCCGTCCTCTCCGACAAGGCCATGCGGCGCGAGCTCCTCCAACAGGCCATGGACGACATGGAGCACTTCTCCCGGAAGTACGGCGCCCTCGTCGAACTGGCAGGGGTCATCCGGGAGATGCAGAAGCTCCGCAAGCCCAAGAGGGCACCGCGGCGCTCCTGATATGACCCCATAGCCACCCACGAACGCGATACCCCAAACGCAACAGCCATGACCCCTTCGGCGACACAGCAGCGGCCCTCAAAGGTCAGGTCGGGAGCTCAGCGCGCGCACTGGTATGTGCAGGCTCGGCGTGGAGTGGCAGGCAAGCAGCGGATAGCACTGGTAAGCAGCGGAGCTGCAAACAGCGGCAGGCAAGCACAGGCATGGACCGCAAAGGTTTGGCCCGCAGAGACACGGATCGGCAGGATAGGACAGGATGGGCCCGGAGCGATACGCACGGGATTGGCGAGTAGCGGAAAGGCAGGAGAGCCTGGGACAGGTCCGGCAAGCATGGGAGTGACGCACCGAGAAACGGCAGGCGTGGATTGGCCAGCATCGCAGGGGAGAGCACTGGCAACGGAACGGCAGGCATCGCGGGGCGGGGTCCGGCATGGCAAGGACCGCCAAGGAACGGCAGGAAAGGACGGGATCGGACGTCAGTGGACGGGCACTCAGTGCAGCGGCAGGACTGGATGCGATGGGCGGGGAGCGCTTTGCACATCAGTGGCAGGCGTGGCGAGGCTGGGATTGGAACGCAGAGCAGTGGACTGGACTGGCAGGCATGGCAGGGCAAGCCCTGGAACGCAGACCAGCGCCCGGGATAGGCAGAAAAGGCGGGGACGGGCCGGGACCGCATAGGCTGGCATCGGCAGGCCACACGGGCACCGCTCTCGCAAGGGGGCGGTGCCTTTGTTCCGTGAAACGGCGGTTCAGGACTCCGGTTCCCCGGGATAGCATACCCCCATGACCGCAACCCCCACCC
>Ga0302237_1000809_pt1 | contig 25093 bp, 24 predicted proteins | sample AAG_UR_Ala_MG_FD_193530 | JGI IMG/M metagenome (GOLD analysis project Ga0302237, IMG submission 193530) | Enriched activated sludge microbial communities from anaerobic digester in WTTP, New Holstein, Wisconsin, United States - AAG_UR_Ala | ecosystem: Engineered > Bioreactor > Anaerobic >... | reverse complement strand
ACAATCTGGAAGTGAGCCGGCAATGGCAGCCCCGGCCTTCTCTCTGATCTCATCGCGAACTTTGAGTGCTTCCCTGATACGTTCAATTATGACATCATCATCCCAGGCCACATTGGTAATAGTGGTAAAAAGTGCCTTGCAAATGAAACGGGCAGCTTTTTTATCTAAAACACCGCTTTCCTTTGCTTTTTCACCGTAGATGGCTATCCCTTTACATATATAGATGAGCAGATCCTGGAGATTAGCAGTTACTTCGGGCTTGCCGCATACGCCTTTTACGGTACAGCCTGTGTTTTTTGCGGTTTCCTGACATTGAAAACAAAACATAGTGTCCCTCCTATTTATTGTGGTTTATAAAAACATACCAACCTTGAAAAATGAAAAGCACATGAGTAAATGAAAAGGAATCATAGTACATTGTCAAACCAGGTTTAATTCCGAGTGCTTTTTGGTAATTGACTCGGCCAATCTTTCCAGTGCGGCAAAATCATCCTGAGACGGCAGTCCCTTGCAAAGCACCGGCTCCAGGACTTCAACTTTGAGGTTGGGAATTATACCTGCCAGTGTTTCCACTGTTTTTCCACCCCATCCATAGGATCCTATGATGGAAAGGAATTTTGTTGTTGGCCTTAGGGCATTTGCCAGAAATGCAGCGTATGCTGCCAGAGGATGGGGGCCTGCCAGCACTGTAGGTGTGCCGACAACTATCGTTGCAGCATCTACGAGAGCCATGGCCAATTTACCGATATCGGTCACGGTCAGGTTAAACAGTTCAACCCGAACACCATTTTTTACCAGTGCAGAAGCCAGATGGTCAACCATCAGCTTTGTACTCGAATGCATGGACACATAGGGTAAAGCGACTGTGTTCCGAGGAGGACCTGCGACCCATTCTCCATAGGCATCAATGATCCATGATGGCTGTGCGTAAATCTGCCCGTGACTTGGTGCAATCATTTTTATATCGTAAGCCTTTAACTTCTCGATATTTTTCTCAATAATACTCCGGAAAGGCATCATAATCTCGGCGAAATAACGTTTCGCTGCCTCATGCACCCGTCCCTTGTCAGTGACGAAAAGATCGCTTGTGGCGATATGAGAACCAAAAAAATCGCAGCTAAAGAGGATATGTCTTTCCTCCAGATACGTTACCATCGTTTCCGGCCAGTGAACCCAGGGTGTGTGAATGAATTTCAACGTCATATTTCCGAGGGATATCGTCTCCCCATCGGCTACGGTGAGAAAGGCGTTCTCAGGTAATTTAAGAAGATCTGCAAGCATTGTCTTGGCCTTTGGTGTTACAACCACCTTTGCCTGAGGATACTTTTCGAGAACACGGGGGATAGATCCGGAATGATCCTGTTCGGCATGATGGGAGACAATATAGTCAATCTTCGGCACTGCATCAAGTTGCATCATCAAGGTGTCAACCATCGGTGGGTCAACCGTGTCGAGTAAAGCAGTCTTCTGACTCCCCGCAAGCAGATATGCATTATACGTGGTACCATCAGGAAGAGGGATGAGGGAATCGAAGAGGCGTCTGTCCCAGTCAACAGCCCCCATCCAATAAATACCATCTTCTATTTTTCGTGCTAACATCGTACCCTCCTTATGCTCGTTATATTCACTGCCCAGGCCTATGCTGTCCTGCCTTTGTCTTGAGGCATTACGTTTACCTCAGGATTTGACTCTCCAAACTTATCCAAAAGCTCTGCCATTATATCTGAGCGGGATATACCTTTATTTTCAAGATTTTTAATGAGCTGGTAGGCCCCGAAAAGAGGGGAAGGCCCTATCTCGGAAGCAAAGTTCCCAACACCGCCATTCCAAACAAACATGGAAAAGAGCTCATCCAACTCTGCTACGGTGACTCCCAATGCATAGGCTTTCACCAGTTCTCGTGTTGCCTGTCGGAATCTCCCTGCACCAACACCATTTGCCAGAGATAACAACAATTTTGTTTTCTGATCAATTGCCGGGCTCTCTTTTCCCCATATGAGGCTCCAGAAGTTCACGATGATATCTGCCAATCTATTATCAATTTTCTTAAAATTCAGAACGGCGGTCGGTTTCAAAGGCATATCCCCAACACCAGTAAAGGAAGCCTCTTTTTTCTCAGTCCTGTAAAAATAGACCCGATATTCACTGTCGGAAACCTGCTCAGTAAGATGTTCGAAGCCAAGGTCTGCCATGGCGGAATAAAGCGGAACAGGCTCAAAAGTTTGAACCACACACATACCTTCACCTACTTCAAGTTTTCCTGCTTTTGTGAGAAGCCCCGGCAAAAAATTACCGGTTAATTTTCTCACATCCATAACGTCAAAACTCTCTTTTTTATTTTCCCAATCCTGTATCATCTTTTCTCAACTCCTTTCTGTAAATTTGACTGATGTCGACCCGTGCATTGTTGTCTGGATAGCTTCCTGCAAACTTTCCATAAGGGTGCCCAGGGCAACCCCGTAAATTTTGGCTACATCTTCAAGTGTGTGATAGCTTTCTGTCGGGCATCCTACGCAAAGCATCTTCCGTTTGATAAAAACCTTGATTGATATCGGATGATGCTCCAGCAACTCCTTGATCGTCATGTGTGGGTCTAAAGTCATTGTTGTATCAGGATAATACTTTTGCTCTACCTCATCATTGCGCAGGCGCAATGATCGAAAGAATATATTGATCTTTCCTAATTATCGGTTTTCTGTGAACAGGACCAGAGCATGGGGATCAGACACCGTGATACGTTCTCGCCTGGAAATTACCCAACCCTTCTTCTCCCAGGCACTGAGAACCCGGCTAACAGTGTATACAGTGGTGCCTGTATAGTCTGCCAGTCCCTGACGGCTGAGCGGGAAGTCGATTAAGATGCCCTCATTGGTTTTACGACCGGACTGTCGCATAATGCGCAATAGAGCACGGGCGATGCGCTGTTCTACCTGTTCGGCGAAGAGCTCCAGGTACCTGGCCTGCAAATCCTGAAGTCGATCGAAAGCAACTCCGAGCATGTTGACTGCTAATTGTGGGTACTCTGCCATGAGGGCTACCATACCCTGCTTGTCCCAACCGACTAATTCAGAATGACTAACTGCTTCAGCGGTGACAGGATAAAGACTCTCTTTAAAAACGGCTATTGCGGCTGTCAATTCTCCTGGTTTGATGAAACGAACAACAACCGCTTTACCCTGTTCATGGAATTTTGTGAGCTTTATGAGGCCCACCAAAAGAAAATAGCATTTTCTGGCAGGATCACCCTGGAAAAAAACTGTTTCACTGGGCTGCACATCGATTCGGTCTCCACGGTGGAAAATACTACTGTGAAATTTTGCATCTATGCCCGATAGGAAATCAGTCTGGCTTAAACTGTCGGCTATTGTAGAAAATAGATCCAAGAAAACATCCTTCAAAACTTTTGAAATACCTCTTCAAAAGCGTGCGGAAAGAATCTCTTACATTCATTTATCTGCCATCGTACAATTATACCATCTTTAAAGTTGTTTTTTCCATCACAGCAAGAAGATCCCTAGGTAACACTAGGAAATAAAAAGCGATGTAAAGTTTTAGGAACCAGGGTCACATAGACGATGGTATTGTCTAAGTGATCCTTCTTCTTTTGTCAGAAACAGTACCATACCTTATGCTGTCCCTTTTCAATTTTTTATTTAAACTACCACGTATTCTCTTTTTGAAAGAGTCTGTAATCCATATAAAAATATATTATAGTGGCTTGTATTTACCTTTACCAGGGATTTGGAAATCAGTTCGTTGCTCTTCACAGCACAGGAAGATGACCGGCAAAGCGGGCAGAGACTTCTCCTCATGGTTACTATGCTCGCAGAGGGCCGCCGCCCTTTTCTATGTCCTTTGGCTGAGAGCTGTCATTGAGGCCGGGAGTACATCCGTTGCTGAATCCTTGGTCTTTCTCTCATCTGTTGTCCCGCCTGATTGCGAAGCCTCGGCTGTTGAATCTGAAACCGTGGTTGTTGAACACCAGAGATGCGCTGCCTTTCAACCCCTGTCTGATAGTTCCGTCTGAGCTGAGGCTGCCTTTGTTGATGTTGCCACTTTTGTTGATAATATTGGGATTCCATTCCCGGATGATACCTCTGAAAAGTCTGCAGCCTTGGTTCTTTCGTGGGGAATCGTGTCCTGGATTTGTACGTATGACTGCTCCATGTTTGCACTCTTTCTCTGTGGTTGTCATTATGCCAGCCCTGCCAGTTCCGTAAAGGCCGGTGTCTGTACGTTCTATTATAATACCAGGGATTTCTGTACCATGCGTAATTTCTGTAGTGTCTTCTCCATCCGGGGCCCAGGTTATAATAGAATCTTGGAACAGAAGCATAATACACCCAGCCACGATCATAATAGTATGAGCTATACCACCGGTCCTGCCATAGGCGCCACCACAATCCGTTCCAGAAGAAGAGATCTATATCCACGTAAGGAGCAACATAAACATCGTCTGCATAGGGTAATGGCACCATATCAGGTGGTGCCTCGAAGTCATAAGGTGGTGGTGCATTAGTTGGCGGGGCAAGAGGAACATCATCGTATATTTGTGCCACAGTTGGAAGAGGAGCAAAACAGACGATCCCCAAAAGCACTGTTCCTGCCAGTAATTTCTTCATCGCACTGCCTCCTTTCTCCATCGCCAGCAACATTGTTTAAGACTGTGTCTGGCTTTACACGGTAATGAGCAATATTGATACCCAAACATGCGTACTCTAACTATCTTGATATTATTGGTAATTATTTTATCAAGCGCTGAATGGCCAACATTTTCGTCGTTTACTATAGGAATTTCCGACGAAACTGTCGACAAAGAATCTGCCATCAACCTGAAGGGCCTGAAATATATAAAGGGATTAAAGAGGTTTAGTATCGATGTTCATCTACCAGGATAACACATGAGCATCAAACACCGTATCTCTGAAGACCACAACCCTATGCATCCCATTCATGAAAAGAGAGATTTGATTTCTCCTGGTCGATACAGTATAAAAGCTGCGAGTGCAAAACTGACAATAATACAAAAAATATGACATGGGATGTAAAGGAATGGTTGAAGCACGGTCGATAGCCAGAAAGGTTTTTCATTTTTCCAGTGCATCCATACCTCTATGCTATCTTTTTATAGGTAGGATGGCTGCACTAGTCTTTTCACTGGTCTTGCTTGCCCTGTCGGCTTGTTTTGAGATTTTGCGTATAGGAGGGAGACTCAATATCTCCTTTGTGACAAAATACATGGAGGTGAAAGAGTCTGAATCCAGAAAACCTACAGGGAGTTTTTACTATCTCCTTGCTATCCCTGTCACCATTCTTGTTTTTCAAAAATCAGTGGCTGTTTCCTCCCTTTTCATAGCAGCCATTGCAGATCCCCTTTGTTCTCTTGCAGGCTTAAAGTGGGGTAAGACAAAGATCTTTGAAAAAAGCCTTGAGGGAAGTTCTGTATTTTTTGTAGCTTCTCTTCTGATACTATCCTTTTTCCCCTTTCCCACACATGTCCGTCTGATAACTGCATTTGTTGCAACCCTTATAGAGCTCTTCACCCCGAAGTGGCTTGATGACAACCTCACAATTCCCATTGGTACAGCCCTTGTGCTGACTTTTTTGACTTAATCCAAAACCACGCCTACACTCCACACACCTGTACCATAAGTCCAGACAAGTTTTTACCTCAATTCCATCTCAGTAACTGGTGCTCATACAGTTAGTTTTTAGCCTCTCTCCTCATTTTCTATTATCTCAGGCACCGCCAGATCCAGCGCAGAGAGGTTTTGTTAAGGGTTTCTGGAAGGTAAATAAAGGTTTTGGGGTAAAAGAATAACCGGATGCAGATCATTGCAACAGGAGATTCTAAAGATTTGGGATTGCAGAATCAAGAAATTGGGTGTATACTGAAAATATGTGTGACAAATGTCACATTCTATTGTAGCTTGGGGCAGTAGTAAATCTATCTGATTTGGGTAGGTTGCAGAAATGAAGCTTCTTTTTACAAGACTCCAGGAAGAAGTGATTACAGTCAAAAGGTCTGTCACCAGGGTCCAGGTTGAGACAGGCGCGTCCAGAATTAAACCCTATAAGTTTCAGGTTATCGATATAACACCGGAGCCATGTGAAAAGAAACGAGAGGATGCTCAAGGGGTATCAAAATTATCCAGCGAAGATCAAAAGAACTCATTGAGCCTGAATGTAAAATCAGAGTATGTCAGCGATATCGTTGATCTTCAAGGAACACCTGATAAAGGAAATTCCCTCACCCCCGTCATCTACTCAGCTGGGAGTATACTGAAGGGAAACCACAGCCGTGAGAAGTCTGTAGACAAAAGCTTTTTAAGTTCAAAAACTGGATACATCCAGAAAAATGAACCCAGTTTTAACAAATCAGCAGACTCTGTGGATTTTTCTATGGTTGACGAGAGCCTAGCCCGATATCGGTTCACAACCCGCAAATTCATCTCCACCCAGGAGATGATTGAATACCATAGGGCTCAAGAAAAACGAGTCTCTTTTGAACTGACGATATAAATTTATATTCAGGTAAGAAGCGATAAGATTTCTACCATCCCTCCTTCATTTTAAAATCGCCTACTTCTTACCCTTCTTTCGATCGGTTTTCAGCGCTTCCATTTCTCCCCTCAACTGGGTCACTTCTCCCTTTATCACCTCTCTTTCTTTCTTAAAATCCTCCAGCTTACCTTCAAGGGTGGTAATCTGAAGCTTTGGGTCAAGAGCCGCTACCTGGGTTTTGAGATTCTTTAAATCAGTAATGTCATTTTTTAGTGAAGCAATGTCAGATTTCAGTATAATGACCATTGCCCCCAGGGCTACAATTAGGAGTCCCAGTATGATTGTGGCAACAGGGATGCTTTGAAAGAATGACTTTTGTCGTTCCGGATGTCTCGCCTCCTTTTCCTTCTTTGCCTGGAGCAGATCGAGTAATTCTTCCACGCTCACAGCTGGTTTCTTTTCATTTTCGACAATTCTCATCCATGGCTCCTTGTTAATTGGTCTGCTTATCATACCAGGAATTATTGCAATATTAAGGCCAGAAAGAGGATGATGAAGGGTAAAGATGGGGGAGAAAGAATCTTGGCAACAGGCTACACAATGAAAGAATGCTCAAATCAGTGGTTATATCTTTGCCTGAGAAAGAGATAGACAAGAAAGACACCTATGGAATCAATGAAGACATCACGTATCGTTCCTTCCCGGAATGGGACAAAAGTCTGATGGTATTCGTCAGATATGGCGTAAATCACAGCAATGACTGCAGATACAAAGAGAGCCCTGCGGGGAGTCATAAGAGATTGAAAAGCACGAAAAAGGAGAAAATAAAGAACTGCATACCCGGTAATATGAGCCCCTTTCTTGACAAGCACATCGAGGAAGCCAAAGTGCGAAATTGAAGATCCATGGAGAGAAGATAGAAAAAAGATCAGGGCCATAAAGCATAAGATAGGAAACCAGTAATAGAAGAATCTTTTTACGCGTATTTTTAAGCTCATTGGATCCTCAAACATCATAAATTGAATTCATACCATGGGGCATCTGAATCAACTATTTCTTCCTTAGTAAAAGCCGTATCGGAACCCCGGTAAACCCATATTTTTGACGGAGCGAATTTTCAAGGTACCTTTTGTAATGCTCAGGGATTAGCCTGGGAAAGTTAGTAAACAGGGCAAAAGTGGGAGGCATAACCTTGACCTGGTTCATATAGATAATATTTACCCGTTTTCCGTGCTGGTACGGAAGGCTCTGCGCCTGAATTATCTCCTCCAGCGTCTTGTTCAGGGCTGATGTCTTAATTCTCCTGTTGAGCTGGCTATAGATTCTGAGGTCTGATTCGAGGATTTTCTTTATGTTTTTCCCTGTTTTTGCAGATACGCAGATAACAGGAGCAAAGCTTGTGTGCGGTATCCTCTCATGCACCATTTTGCGGTATTCTTCCATGCTTATTTTGTTTTCAACGAGATCCCACTTGTTCACCACAATGCAGAGTCCTTTTCCCCGTGTAATGATCGTATGGGCAATACCACCATCCTGATGGCTTACCCCTTCATTTGCATCAATAATAAGGTTGACCACATCAGCCCGTTCAATCGTCCTCAGGGCCGATACAACGGAATGTTCTTCAACCTTTGCTTCAATCCTGCTTTTTCGCCTGAGGCCAGCAGTATCGATGAGGATCAAGTTTCTGTTACGAAATGCTACCTGTGAATCAATTGCATCACGTGTTGTACCGGGTAAATTGCTTACTATCATCCGCTCAGAACCCAGGAGCCGGTTTGCAATGGAAGATTTTCCTGTGTTCGGTCTTCCAGCAAAAGCAATTTTAATCTCCGTTGATAGTTCCATATCCATGGCTTCTGATATGGAATCTTTCTCTATGACATCATCGGTATGTTTCCTACGCTTCCTGGTTTTCTGCGGATCTTTATCATTCATCACCTGTTTTGCCGTTGAAACGAGGTCTTCGAGCAATTCATCTATACCCAACCCATGGAGAGAGCTTACAGGATAGAGTTTTTCTGTGCCGAGGGTATAAAATTCTGGCGTAAGCAACTCCCGTTTACCAGAATCGACTTTGTTTACCGTGAAAAAGATTGGCTTGCCATATCTTCGCAGCCCCTTGGCAATCTCCATGTCCTGGGGCAGCAACCCTTCTTTCCCATCAAGAAGGAAAATAATCATGGAAGATTCTTCGAGAGATATGGTGATCTGCTGACGCATAAGAGGAAAGTAACCTTCTTCCTTTGTTGGTTCAAATCCACCCGTATCTACCAGACGAAAATCAGTGCCGGCATATTCAAATTCACCATAATTGCGGTCCCGGGTAACTCCGGGTGTGTCCTCTGTTATAGCTTTCCTGTATCCGATTAGGCGGTTAAAGAGGGTGGACTTGCCAACATTTGGCCGCCCTACAATGGTGACAATCGGTTTCTGGCTCATTCCTTGTATTTTACGACAAGGCTTAAAAGAAAGCCAATGAACGGGAGGACCATGATTGCTTCAAGCGCAACAGGAACGCCGAAGTTGTCGGCGATAACCCCTAAGATGGTAACACCAATACCGCCTGTGCCGATGGCAAAGCCTACCATAAGACCTGAGGCTATTCCGAGGCGATGGGGCAGAAGTCGTTGCGCCATTACGACGGTAACCGAAAACGTAGATATGAGAATCAGTCCCTCCAACCCCAATACGACGAAGAGAAGATAGCTTTTGGCAATGAAGGGAACAAACATGAGAGGCAGGATCAATGTTGCAAGAAACATGGTAAGCCTGATAAAAAATCTATGCCCCCACCTGTCGGCAAAAGGAGCGCCAATAAGAGTTCCTGCTGCGCCACAGGCAAGGAATACAAAGATAAGATTACCTGCAAAGAGGGGATCGCCTTTCAGATGGTTAATGTAATAGAACGGGATATATGAGAGAAGCCCCATCTGTGTCCATGACCGCATGATAACGATGGCCACCACGAGAAACAGTGACACATAGGAGCTTGCCGTTGTTTTTGATGTTTCTGCCTGTTTTATATTGTGCTCGAGCCTGGGTATGGCAATTGTCTTTCTCTGGGTGAGCATGAGGGCAGTACACAGCAAGGAGGGTATTACAGCCACCGGAAGGGCATCAAATCCCAGATAGCGGGTCACATAAAGTGCCATGGGAGGCCCGATAGCAAGGCCAAGATTTCCACCCACTGAGAATACAGACATACCGGTCACACTTCGCTTTCCTGTGAAAAAATGTGCTGTCTTGTATCCTTCTGGATGGTAGGCTGCTATGCCGAGTCCGCTGATAATGACCAGAAATAACACCATATAATAATCAGCCGGTAGTGCAAGGAGAGCATATCCTATGCCTGCTGCCAGGAGTCCAATGGGAAGCAAGGCTGCTTTTTCTTTCTTGTCGGAATAAAAACCAAAGAGGGGCTGGAGTATGGATGAGGTAAAGTTTGCAACCATGAGGATTACCCCGGTCATTGTATACGTTAGCCCGAGCTTATCCTTCAGGAAAGGAAGGGTGGCTGGCAGAGCCCCCTGATAGATGTCGGTTACCATGTGACCAAGAGACAGTATGATGAGGACCTTTAGATTAAACCTTCCCATGTAATATCCACCTCAGTCTTAAAAGTATCCTGCACGTTGCGCCCCAGATTCTATCACCTCTGTAGTAGAAAGACGGAACTTTTTCCACGTGGCCATTCAACTCTGCTTGTTCAAGACCGGGTGAAACGTTACGAAGAGTCTCAAACGGCAGAGAGATAATGTATGCCACCTCTTCCGGATTTGGTTTGAACTTATAGGGAAAAGGTATTGACGCAACATAAGGTCTTACACAAAATCCTGTCATGGTGTACATATCATCAATCCTGCCAAGAATTTCCACGTCTTTTTCTTTTACACCAATTTCTTCGCAGCACTCCCTCACTGCAGTAACCATTCGGTTCCCATCCTTTTCCTCGAACATACCACCGGGGAAAGAAACTTCGCCTTTGTGGTTCCTTACGGTCTGTGTCCTCTTGGTAAGGATAATAAAAAGCTCATTGCCCATTCCATGGATGGGGATGACTACACCAGCCCATTTTGACCTGACGCAATGAATGTTTTCGGGCTTATATGTGGTAAGACATTCTCGTATGTAAGAAATCATCAGGTATTTTAGCAGCAGAAGGCTTATGAAAGCAATGGTAAATCAGCTCATAGCTCTAAGTTGACAGAGCTGGAAGCACAACGCCTTTTTCACTGATTACCGGCTACCGATAACTGTTCATTGGTCTTCCCCCGGTGCTTTTGCTAGAATGTTGTTCCCTTCTTTCTCTTTCTTTTTCTCCAGGGCTTCGCCAATCTCAGTCAGTCTTTTGGCAACGAGATAGTTGATCGTACCTTCCGGATATGTACCGTTTTCATCTAATTCTCCAGCTGACATGCCCGTAAGGATTTCAAGGCCTTCTTCCATACGGTCAATCGTATAGATAGAGAATTTACCCTCTCGAACCGCATCAATAACTTCCTCCCTGAGTACTAGATGCTTCATGTTTCTTCCCGGGATTATCACGCCATGGCTTCCATCAAGGCCCCGCATTTTGCAGAGCTCAAAAAACCCCTCAATCTTCTGGTTGACGCCTCCAATGGGTTGGACATCGCCATTCTGATCCATGGAGCCAGTTACTGCAAAACTTTGTTTGAGAGGTACGCCCGAAATACTGCTCAGGAGCGCATACAATTCTGCACACGTTGCGCTGTCACCCTCGATCATTTCGTAGAGCTGCTCAAATGTGATTGATGCTGACAGACTGATGGGGTTCTTAATGGCGTACTTGCTTCCAAGGTAACTCGAGATAATGAGAATCGCTTTTTCGTGGATCTTTCCGCTCATCTTGGTTTCCCGCTCGATGTTCACGATGCCAGCTTTGCCGGTAAAGGTTTTTGCAGTGATTCTCGATGGTTTTCCAAAGCTGTAGTCTCCGAAATCAAGAACAGCAAGCCCGTTCACCTGGCCCACTTTTGTACCTGCTGTGTTTACAATGATGGTATCTTCCAGAGTCATCTCCCTCATTCGTTCCTCAACACGATTGATCCGGAGGATCTTTTCGTCCAAAGCCTTTTTGACATGCTCGCCTTTTACAAGGTTGCTCTCTGCCTTCTTCGCCCAGTAGTGGGACTCCCTCAGGAGGTCCATGATGGTACTGAACTTCGCTGACAGTTTGTCCTGGTGGTCGGCAAACCTTGAACTGGACTCTATAATTGCAGCAACACCAGACCTGTCAAAGGGCAGGAGATTTTCTTCTCTCTGGCAATTTGCAATAAAGCCTGCGTACTGGAGCATCGATGCCGGCGTCCTGTCCATACGGCTGTCGAAGTCAGCCTTCACTTTAAAAAGTTCTCTTGACTCCTCATCCAGACCGTAAAGTATATAGTAAATATATGGATTTCCCACGAGCACAACTTTTGTATTGAGTGGTATCCCTTCTGGCTTCAATCCTGAGGTACTGATCATGCGATACTGTTCAAGGATATCTTCAATTCTGATCTCCTTGTTTTTTAAGGCACGTTTCAACGCATCATAAGAAAATGGATTTTTGAAAAGGTCGAGGGTATCAATTACCAGGTAACCTCCGTTAGCTCTGTGGAGTGCTCCTGCTTTAATCATGGTAAAATCTGTGGTAGCCATGCCATAGGATACCTTGTATTCAATTCTTCCAAAAAGATTGAGATAGGAGGGGTTGCTTTCAAATATGACCGGAGCCCCCTTGCAATTGCCGTTATTGACAATAACATTTACAGTATATTTGAGGGAGGATGCCTCGCTTTTGGGCATTTTCAGGAAAGGAATAGGGGAGGGCTGTTCCTCTTGGGCCCTGAATTCATCCAGATGGGAGAGGATTTCTTCCTTTGCATCATCAAGATACTGGGATACCTTCTCATAGTTCTTATATTTAACTTTCATAACCTCTATGAGAGGGCCAATTAGATCAAGAGCAATCATCCGCTCAAGTTTGGAAAGCATGTCTCTCACAAGCTTATCAGCATCACGGAGCACCCTGACCACATCATTGAGTTTTTCCTGAAACATCCTTCCAGTTTCTTCCATTTTTTTGCGGTCTTTCTCGTCGAGAGCTTCGAACTCCTCCTTTGAGAGGGGTTCTCCGTTTTCCTTGATAGGTATAATTAGCACACCCGTTGGTCCTCTCTTCACCGCAAATCCTCTTGTTTTAGCCTCCTCATCAAGGCGCGAAAAATACTCTGACTGTTTTTGTTGAAACTCCTCAATGATTCTGCCTTTCTGCATCTCATATTCTTTGGATTCGAAGGCTTTTGGAATTTCAATTCTCAATGCCTTAATGAGGTCATCCATCTCTTTTTGAAAGATTACGCCGTGGCCTGGTTCCAGTGATATGGCGATGGAGGTATCGGGATCTTTGAAGTTGTAAACATAACACCAGTCTTGTGGCACCTTTTCCTTTGACGCCTTTTCCTTGAGCGTTGTCATTATGGTGGTCATCTTTCCAGTGCCGCCCTCACCAAGGGCGAAAATATTAAAACCTGTACTATCCATGCCCAGGCCAAATTCGAGGGCCTTAAGAGCTTTTTCCTGACCGATTGTGCCAGGTATACCTGGTATGTCAGCTGTTGTGTTAAAAGTGAACATATTGGGATCACATTTGTTATGAAGCGCTTCAGGTGCTAATTTATTTGCCATAGCTGCCTCCATCGATGAATAAACTCTTTTGGTGTATATTTAGAAATAGTGTAATCACTCTGCACTTTTTTAGCCACTGCCATTCGTATCAGGTAGTGTATCATATCTTGTGTCATAAGGGGAAGATCGGGTACCTTCCTTACAAAGAACCACCACATTCTCAAATAAGGAGGAGGTACCCGATGGAACGACGTAGTATGATTAAGAATCTACCAGAGGCATTGAAAATGGTCAAGGAAATGAATATTACAGCTGATGATGAGTGGAGCGGCGAGTACCGGGATGCTGCCAGAACTTCTATAGCGAAGGTCCTTAAGGACCGAATGGAGGAAAAGGTAGCCTCCCATCTTGCGTGGGCCTATCAGCGAGGAATCCCGGACAGGAGGAATGGCAGCTATGTCCGTCGCGTCTTAACCGAGATCGGGGATATCGTACTCGCGGTACCGAGAACAAGGTGTTTCACACCCCGGGGCATCATCACTGCCTATGCCCGGCGGACAAAAGAGATTGATCACCTCATCCTCAGCTGCTTCCTTTTGGGCTTATCAACGCGAAAGGTCGGCATCGCTCTTCTGTCTCTTCTCGGAGAGAGGGTCAGTCCCCAGACCGTGACCAGGACGGCAAAGAGACTGGATGATGCGGTCAGGGCTTTTCATCGAAGACGCATCATTCCTTCCTTCCGGGCTCTCATCCTGGACGGGATCGTCATAAAAAGAAAGACAGGGGCGGGCACGCTCAAACGCTCTGTCCTTGTTGCCCTCGGTATCCGTGAGGACGGCAGGAAGGAGGTGATTGATTTCCATCTTGCCAAATCCGAGAGCGGACCGGAATGGCGAACGTTTCTTACGGATCTCATCAACCGGGGACTTACCTCATGCGAGGTGATCTGTGCAGATGGGGGCCAGGGACTGACCTCGATCCTGCCTGAGGTCTATCCCCATATCCCCCTTCAACGGTGTTGGGCGCATAAGATAAGAAATATCCTCGACAAGGTCCCAAAAAAGAAACAGGCTGCCGTCAAGACAGGCTTGCAGAAAATTTACCGAGCAGAAAACCTTACAGAGGCCAGGACAGCTGCAAAAAGATGGGCCCGCTCATGGATCGAGAAATACCCGAAGGCTGTTGCGTGCTTACAGAATGATCTTGATGATCTGCTCACCTGCTTCCAGTTCACTGATCCTGATTTCCGCAAGGCAGTAAGGACAACCAACGCCATCGAACGGCGATTTCGGGAGGTAAGGAGGAGGACACGACCCATGGGGGTCTTTTCCGACAGAACAAGCATAGAAAGAATCCTCTATGCGATATTCATGTATGAGAACATAAGCCAGGGAGTATACCCGGTCTTCTTGCTGACACAAAACACTTGACGTTAGCCCCCCGGGGCCACGGTTATTCCCCACTTTTCCCGGTTAGGGTAGTCGTTAGTTCCGTGTCTTCGGACTCAGTTTCTTCCTATACGATTCTCCTTCGTCAATCATGATATGATGGGCATGGTGGCTTAAGCGGTCCAGCGCCGAGTTGGCCATCACCGGGTCAGGGAAGAGCGCAACCCAGTCCTGAGGCGGCCGGTTGCTGGTCACAATCATGGATGATTTCAAATGCCGTTCCGTTACGATTTCGTAGAAGTCTTCCGCCTGGGGGGACGTGAGCGTGGTCAGCCCGAAGTCGTCGATGATCAGAAGATCCGGGTACAGATACTTTTTCAGGCTCTTCTCCCAGGATTGATCCGCTCGGGATGCAAACAGATGCCGGAGCATCTTCACCGCCTTGATAAAGAGCACGCTGTATCCCCTCCTGCAGGCTTCATGACCGAGAGCTTGAGCGAGATGGGTCTTGCCCACCCCTGCCGGTCCGTAGATGAGGATATGTTCCCGTTTTTCCACAAACAGGCAGGTGGCGAGATCCGTAATAACTCCCCGCTTGATCCTGGAGTTGAAGGCAAAGTCGAATCCTTCCAGGGTTTTTTCTTCTTCAAAGCATGCTTTTTTGAGGCGGGTCTCAAGCTTCTTCGCTTCCCTTCTCTCGATCTCGTCCTGCACCACAAGTGCTAAGAAGGCGAGGTGGGAGAGTTCATCGTTGTGCGCTTGCGTTAGTCTGAGTTCAAGGGTCTCGGTAAATCCACCGAGCTTCAGCGTTCTCAACTGGCTCATGAGGTGGTGATCGATCATGACGCCACCTCCTGTGCAAAGTACGCAGGATGACGTAAGAACCGCTGCCCCATCTCCGATAACGGGGCGGATGGACGTACTTCCCGATGGGCCTCGCTGACTCCTTGCTCCAGCATGGTCTTGATGCTTTTGTACCGGGTATTCCCAAACGAGAGTGCTCGCTCGGCAACCTTCTCCAGTTCTCCCGGAAACTTCTCGCCCAGACGCAGGATAGCCTGCACCTTGCGGAGATTCCTCATTGCATTTTCCTTGAGGATAAAAGTGATGAGGGCTTCTGTGCAGGGGCCGAACTCGGCTGCCTTTTTCCTGCACCACGTGGGCGTGCTCATCAGGAAGGCAAGTTTCTCAGGAGGATAGTCGGACTGGTCCGTTACCCAGTGTCCGGGGGCATGAGATCGGGGATGGATTTTGATCCGTTCATGATCCACAAAGATCTCCACGATCTTCTTTGTGCCTTTGACCCATACTTTGTTCCCGATATACCGGGTGGGCAGTGAGTAGTAGGATGTATCAAAGACGATGTGATGATCGGGATGGACAGTACACTGCTTCCACAGGGGATGTTCGAAGGGGGCATCCGGCAAAGGTTTCACATGCATCTTCTCTTCGTTTGTGAAGGCGTCATAGGGCTTCTTCTTTGTCGTGCCGTGAACCTCCATGCCGATCTCGTCTTTGCACCAGGCAAGGGCCCGGCTGTTGGCCTCATGGATGTCGCAAAAGATTCTTCCTGCTAAGAGGTGCTTGCGTACGATGGGTACTGCCCGCTCTACCTTCCCCTTGTGTTTTGGGGTTCTCACCCGGGCGGGATCGGCCACAAACCCAAAGTGGCGTTCCATGTCGGCATAGGCCCGGTTCAACGTGGGATCGTAGATGTCGGGCTTTATCACCCCTGACTTGAGATTGTCTAAAAGAATCCTTTGCGGGACTCCTCCGAAGAAGGCAAATGCCCGTTCATGGCAGTCGAGCCAGGTATCGATGTCCTGACGGAAGACGAAGCGGACGAATTTGTGGCGGCTGTACGAGAGGGTCATGATGAAGGCCCATGTCCTCCTCTTCTTCTGCATGCCGGGATCGTACATGAGGCCCATGTAGCCGAAGTCAACCTGGGCTTCCTCGCCGGGAGATGTTTCCATCCTGATTGTTACTTTCGGTCTGCCGAAGGCAAACTCCTTCCTGAGATAGCGCTTGATGGTGGTGTAGCTTACCTCGATACCGTGGATTTCCTTTAAGAGCCGCCACACCTGCTTGCCCGTCATGTCCTTGTCCGTGAGCCATGTTTGAATCTCATCATGATGCCGGGCGATGAGGTGGATGGCCGGTTTGTCATAGCAAGCCCCCTTTTCCGTCATGAGGTTTTTGAGCCTACCCGCAAGTATTTCCTCATCGGGGAGCGGTCCTTCCCGGGTAACCCCAAGGGATCGAGCCATGCCGAGGTACTTGCGCACTGTTTTCCTGTCGAGGCCTAACGACAGACTGATATGGTGAATCTTCATTCCTGTGTGCCACTGGTAGATCGTTTCCACTACTTCATTCATCGGTATATCCCTCCTTGCCATGATCCCTCCATTCCTGTGTTCGTATCCTTTTAGGAATGGCAGAATCACTCGTTTTTATCTATCCCTTCATGGCAAGAAAGTGGGGAATTACCTTGGCCCTCTCACTGGGGAATTACCTTGGCCTTTTTGGTCATATAGTGGGGATATACCATGGTCCTCGACAGCAAAAGAACTATAGATCGGATTGACTGAATATAGACGATAAGTTTGAACATGAAGAGTGTAAAAGGTTTTTCATAAGCCTGCAGGATGAAGGCGTGAGGAGAATTCTAGATATATGACAAAAATATGGTCAAAAGAACACGCATTGCCAAAAAAAAGACAGCTTCCACAGCAATTCTTGACGATGATAAAGGGATTACACGTATCTACTCTTCTCAGTGCTAAGCCCACCAGAAGATACTTTGAGCTTCCTTAAAAGTAGAAAGTCAGTTGGTTTTGAGACGAAGTATTGTTTAAGTAGCGTTAACACTGAGAAAGTTGAGAATGTAATGGTAAATGAGTTAGTAGGAAGGAATTGTTTTCTGTGATGTGAGGAAAGCTGAAATTTTGCCACCTACATCTGGTGTTAGAGTATCTTTAGAAAAAATAGGCTACATTGCTGCATGGCATCTTCAGTCTAATCGTCTACTGCTAAAGAGTGTGACACCTCGTTTATGTTTGCTGGTCTCTTAAAACGTCTATATATTTTTGGTCTAGATCGAAATATACTCTTTATCCCCCTTGAAAGGAATTGAAATGAGAATTATGTTACAACCAGAACAAGCCCTCATCCCCCGAGACTTGGGATATCTAATCCCCCCCAAAAACAAACCCGGGTCTCGGGTTCTTTTTTATTCAAACCCATGTTGTGTGCTTTCTGCTAAAGGAGAGGAAAGCACACAACATAGCGGATATTTTAGGAGGGATAAAGGCTTCTGCTTCCCGGTTTTGCAAGAGGACGATGCTATCCTTGCTGAAATACCCGGTAACCGAGGGTAAGCTCATCCGCCACATCTGAGGTAAAGGAGGCGAGGTGGTTCTCGAGGAGCCACTTCACCAGGGATGGTGGTAAGAGAAAGGGTTGATCCAGATCCTAGGGTTTGAATGTTGTGTTCATGGAATACACACTAGAGGGGTAGGAATATCTTATTCTACCTTGTTTTGAAAGGGATTCGCATGGAGATTATTCGGACAAGCACCTAGTGTTCACGAGATTTTGGCGACTGTCTTCTATTTTTTTTGATGTTAGTGATAAGGACTTAGCAGTTGTGTATAGTTGTGAATCCCTTACTTAATCACAGCCCACATTTGCATCTATCAATGTTTTGGTGTTTTGTCTTGAGTTCTTACATTGTTAGATGTTTCTGGAGTGTTTTCGTCCGTTTTTAAAAATGAGCTCTTGTTCCTAGGATTAATGGGTTCCTCATGGTGTATCACCTCTCTACATTCTTTTTAAGCCCCTGAGTTTTTGTTAGCTCATTAAGAGAATTGGTTGCCATCTTTTTTTGAGGTTTTTGCTGCAGAATAACAATGGCTGTTATTACAAGAATTGCTCCAATGATCTGCCATTGTTCAAGGATTTCACCGAGGAAAGCATAGGAGATTATTGCTGCAGCTATAGGCTCAAGAGTTGCCGTAATGCTTGCATGGGTTGGTCGAATCCGTTGTATTCCAAGATTGTAAAAAGCAAAAGGCAGTATGGTTCCAAAAAGTGTTATAAAAAAGATCCACCACCATGTTACAAAGGTATGTGAGCGGCCAAAGGCATGCAAAGGCGGATAAATGATGTTCAGTATGATGGCTGCAACAGAAAAAGCATAGAGCAGAACTGTCCACGGTGAATAGTGGCGCATCCCAAATTCGCTTGTAATGGTATAAAGTGCAAAGGTTACTGCAGAGCAAAGACCTGCGATAATCCCTGTTTTGCTCATTAGAAGAATGTTAAGGTTGTATGCACCAACAGTGAGGTAACAACCTAACAAAGCGCAGAATATGGCAATAACTGTGGTAATAGAAGGTTTTTCCCGCAAAACGAAAAACATGTAAAGAGCAACAACCAGCGGAGCCTGATATTGGAGAAGAATAGCAACCGCAACCAATGTTTTGCTTATCGCAAAAAGGTATGTGTATTGGGTAACTGCGAGTAGAGCGCCAAGGAGGATGAAGTAACCAGTTTTTTTTAGATTGATCATTAAAAGCGAAGGTTTTTTAACCCCAAGAATGCAAGCAAGGAAAATTGCAGATCCTGCTGTTCTGCATTGAACAAGCTCGATGGGCAATATTCCGGTTGAAAAAATAAACTTTGATGCTGTTCCAGATATTGCCCAGAGAAGTGCTGCAGTTATAATGAAAAGATATCCACTTTTATCAGGCATCGAGAATATTGCCGCCAGATAAGGCATTGAAAGTCAAGGGAAATATCCCTCATATGGAGAAATGATATAATTTGGTAGAAAGCTTGTACTTAGAAATGGTATGTAAAACAGGGATATGCAACCAGTTATATATTTTTTATACGGGTTGTAATGCAATAGAGAGAGGCCACGGATGTCTCCCTGCCTTTGCATTGTCAGACAAAATAAACCTGTAGCTCAATTCCACATTCTGTATATTTTTTTTATATGGTTGTTGTACCGATGCTCCGTCATGAGTAATGTGTACGTCATGGGTAAATCCAAAAACGTGTGCTTCCTTGAAGGGCCACTTTAAGCCCTTAAAAACTACCATAAATCCTTTTTTGTCATTGCTCTTGATTGCAATGTGTGAAGCGTTTTTTAGAATAATATATCCAGCCTTTATGTCAGCCTTGCTCAGAATAACAGATGGGGCCTGATAGATTACCGCAAGATGAGATCGGATAGGTACCTGTGCCTTGACTTTTATTCCAGTTTTCTTTTCTTCATGCTTATGGGTGAACTGACCTTCAAGGACTGAATCAAAAGATTGTCCAGCAGACATTCCTGAAGAAGTAAATAGAGACTGAACATTGAGGCCATGGGTAAGTTCCTCAGGCTTAATAAACCCCTTTTCAATAAGGATCTCGCCAATTCTTTTTTTTGAAGCATCCTGTTCTCGGAGGGCCTGCTCCAAATCCTCACTTCTGATGCGTCCTGCCCTTACGAGAACCTGCCCAAGCTTAATTGGGTTTAGTGTTGTTTTTTCAGTAGCAGGCACACTAGATCTTTTTTTTATTTGACGTGGTTTCTTTTCCACAGAATAACTCATTTACCCATTTCCTTTTAAATCCTTATCGTTCAAAATAATCAAAACTTAATTACCACCCCATCATTCAAAGACGTAAGCCGCGAATCATCTGTTCGATAAGAACAAGAAAGTTTCTTGTGAGGATTGGGTTGAGTGCGGTTCCTGACATTTTTGCCATCTGGTCTGCAATAATGTTTGTTTCGAGGTCGTCTCGATATATTCGTTTTGTCCTCATTGCATCAAAGAAGTCAGATATTGCGGTCATTTGACTACAGATGTTTTGTCGCCAATCTTTAGATACCTGGGGATAGCCGGAATTGTCATACTGCATGTGATGCTCGTATGCTACAACTACAGCTAATGGGGGGATTCCAGGGTTTTCAAGGAGATATTCAGCACCTTTCTGGGGGTGCTGGCGTATGCTCTCCCACTCAGTGTCGGTCAGCTTTCCCGGTTTGTTCAGGACTTCTTCAGGTACGTAAAGTTTACCCGTGTCATGTAAAAGGGCTGCGACACCTATCTCGTGAAGCTCTTCACCCTTGATTCCGAGTGCCATTGCTTGGGCAAGGTTCAGAATAGACACATTGGTGGAATGGGTAAATGTATACTCATCGAGAACGCGAAGTGGGGAAAAAGAAAGAAGCACAGAAGATTCATGGCGAATGGCTGCGATCAGATCAGTTACCAGGTTCTTGATCTCCATGAGGGGGAGGTTTTCGTTGTGCTTTACCGCGTGATAGATATCTGATGAAAGGTTGAAACTGTTCACCTGGATAGTGTTGAACTGTGAAGCGCTTTCCCCATAGGTATCAAGTCTTCCATCGCCGTCCCGGGGTTTGAAACCAATAGATACTGTTCCAAGCTGGACATTGGGAAGGTAATCAAGGTTTTCGGGAAGGGGAGAACGACTGGTAAGGGCTTCGATAAGGGCGGTTATCTCTTCTTCAGTGATATTCTGCAAAATACGTATGTGTTGAATGCCCCGGTTTTTAAAGATCCGGACGAAACGATTGGAGAAAAGGGTATCTTCCAGGGGTTCATCGTGCATAATGATCCTGTCGTCGATAATCATGAATGCTATCGATTGATCCGTACCGATGGCCTCGATGAGGCGCAAGTAAGCATTATTAATTGCAGCTACGGTTAATTGGTGAGAGGTTGTATACTGGTGTGCGTGGGTCACTGCTGGAATGAAGGTACGGAGGAAACTGGTGATCAGTTCTCGTTTCCGGGAATTCATGGCAACCCGACCTTCATATCTTTCATGACAGTCCGCGCATGGTTCACGAGAGGCTGGGGCCCAGAGCTTGCAAGCTCTCTGAGAATAGGGGACACATCTCCCACCGGGTATTTTTTTAAGGAATCTATGATTTCAAGTTTGAGGTTCATAGCTGCGTGACGGCGGAAGAACGTTCTCGATTTCAAGATGTCCTGGAGAGTAGGGAGGGTAGTTGGATCTCCAATCTCGCCAAGGGCATAAACAGAAGCCTTCTTGACGGGAAGTATTGTCTTTCCGAAACCTTTCTGTTTCAGAAATTCTTGGAGTTTCAGTGATACGAGCCTGTTTCGTGTCATACCTGCAAGAGTGATCGCCTTTAAGCACCTTCCTACATCAGGTGAATCCATCTCCTGTAGTATGATTCTCTCTGCAACAGGATCATTGAACTTGATCAGGGTTTGCATTAATTCATGCCGTACTTTTGGGTGGGGATGGTCAAGGAGGTTGTGAAGGACTGGAAGAACCGAAGGATCATTGAGGTTCCTCAGAAGGATTATAAGGTTTCTCACATAATACCACCGGTTATCCTTTAACCTTTTGATAACAGGCCCTTTCACTGACGCACCAAGTTCACCAAGGAGGTCAAGGTAGAAATAGCGGAGGGTCCGATCTTCTTCGGAAGCCATGCGGTCAAGCAAGGGTTCAACAAAGGGTTCCCCAACCTTTTTGATAAGTTCCACGATATAGAAATCTTTTTCCTTACCCCACTGAGCACGTCCATCAAGTACATAATCGATAAAGTCATCGTCGGCAAAAATCTCTAAAATGCCACTGGTTTTCTTCACATCATTGTTTATGGTCGAAGTATGTACTTTCTTCATCACCATTTCGTAAATGTCTGATACCCCATGAAAATCTCCGATGGAGAGTAGAAACATACAGCAGTTCTTGAGAGCTTGCACAATATGGGGTGGCTCATCGGAATTCCCCTTTGAAATAATATCAACCACGACTGCAGTCAAATGCAGGTGTATGCTTTGGTTTGAGAGGGTATCTTTTAATTGTCGGACCTGTGTGAGTTCAGGTGCCGAGATTGTATCCGCGAGAACAACATCGTGAAGTATTTTCTGGTAATCAAGTGGTACGAACCGGTCTAATTCATCTTCCTTAAAAATGATGTTGAATTTTTCGGAGAGTTCGTCTTGTGAGATACGGTTAAGTGGATTATCAGGTTCACTAGAATCCTGGGCAGCTGACTCTCTTTTTAATCGCTCTAGAATATTGAGAATGTTTGGGGGTATATAGAGTTCTTTTTTCGTATTTTTTTCAAGGGCTTCAATAATGATCTCGTCAGACAGGCTTGGGATGATCTGGTTCAATGCCTTTGTGTTGTGGGTAAAAGATGAAAGAAATCGCTCCATAAAAACCTTCCTGAGCTCAGGTGCGAGAGATCTCACAAATCTGTTCAACCGGCCAGTGGATGTTTCATCGTGGGCAAGTTTGCAAAAGTCGAATTTTTTTGAATCAAGAAATGCTGAAAACTCGGGTCTTTTCACAGTACTGTTAACTCCATCAGAATCTTCTCCGCCAGGACCCGATGTCGCCAAAGTGCCTTCGTTTGCCCTTTCGTCACCAATATCCTTTTTATTGGATTGGCTGGAAGGTAGGTTTTCTTCTTCTCCGGAACTATCTTTGACAGATTCATTTCCGTCTGAGCTTTCTGCGGAAAGACCTCCGAGGCCACCAAACTGGTTGTTGATGATTGCAGCCAGGTTCTCGGGGTCAACCTCCTTCATTTCACCAAAGGGGAGGCCAAAAGGATTAATGGTACCATCCATTACCCCCCGGACAAAATGCCACCAAAAAAGGGATTCCTGGAAATCGTCTATGTTGGCACCGGTTTCGATAAGACCCTCCTGGGCATGAAACATCTTATAGTCGATTAGCTGTACTTTGATATTGCTTACCTTGGCTTTGTTAAGAAGGGCTTCTACCCCTCCCTGATGCTGCACATCATTCCGTTTCTGGGAGATGATGTGATCGAAATCCATCAATTCGTCAACAGTAAGGCCCCTCAAAAAGGTCAGGCTCACAATTCCGTGCTCGAAAAGAATGTGGGCGAAATTCTGAAACACGGGGTTTTTTTTATCTAGCGCTTTAGTGCCTACCATGAGGGTATCTTTTGCAATTCCGATGGTAAAAGAATTGCTACGCTCAAAAAAATCCACAAGAACAGAGAGAACCTTTTCAAACGATTCAGTTACGAGTGTATGCCCCCTGGGGTAAGCAATAAGGTTTCGGCGGGCAATATTCATTGTTCGGAAAAAATCGAATACAAGTTGATTTTCCAATTTGTTCTCAACTGAAACTTGTAGTCCGATGCCGTTTGACACTATCTACTTCCTTCCATAGAGTTTTACCCGGACTCATACCGTAAAGGTGATAAAAATCACACATATACCATATAATTCATCGGTTAAAACAAGAAAAACCTAAATAAAATAAAGAAATAAGAGGGGAATAGCCAGGTGTGGAAAACTCTTGCTGCACGACGACAGCTATGTGTCGAATTTTCTCAATTCAAAAATACAATGGAGACAATTACTCCTCAAAAACCATTTTCTTGACAACTATACCCTGAACCGCCTTCAGTCGTGTCTCCATATCTTTTATCTGTTTAATGTCTCCATACATCTCGAGGATGAGGATGCCGAGTGTTGAACAAACAGTTTCGGTAACCTCATGCAAACCCAATCTTGTTTTTATATTACATCCAAATTCTGTGAGGATTTCCTGTATTTCAAGAGCATTCTTGATTCTGTTGGTAACCTGCACGCCAATGATAATCCTTTTTCTCATTATTGACCTCCACAGGTATCGCTATTGAGTCTCATTTGATCACTTTATTGCATAACCTGGCAATTTGCTAATTATTATTTAATTATTAGGGTATAGCAAGAGAAATCTTCCACTATTTTCACCGAGCCAAGTTGAGGAAATCCCAACAGGGATCATCCTGCCAGGTTGGGCTGTTATGTGCCCGATAAAATAGGGTTTCTCAGTATAAATTTGAAGTTTTGTAAAAAAGTTATTAATATGAACATTAGCATTGATGGTGGCATTGTCATGAAAAGAGGCCTGTTTGGAGGTGAAGAGAAGCCGTTATCGATTCAGATCGGGGCAAAAGACACTATTTTGAGTATCCTGGTGTCTCTCATAGAAAACATCAACGAACCGCAATTGTTGTTGACCATGGAGTTGGTGATAATATGAATACACCATCGATCACATCTTTCTCAAATAGAATTGCTGCTCCAGGTTTTCCGACCCTGCACTTTGATTTTCTCTATAACGAATATGGTCGAGAGGTCCCAGATAAACATAAAACACTAGGACAGGCATGGTGGACTGCACGTGACTGCGTTAAAGCAGAGCATGGTAACACAATTGACATCTGGATTGCAGCAGGTAATTTTATGAATGGCACGGTTGACTCGCTAACGGTTGCCAATAACGCCCTCCCTGTTTGTAGATTTATTTTTCACGGGTACCCACTCCACCCTGCAAAGTTGTGTGAGACTCCACTTCGAACTTTTGGCATTTGTTGTATAGATTACAACAACCGTGTCAATGCCACGGGTTTGCCATGTGAACCTACAGGATGAAAGGCGAGGAAATATATGGTTGATTATAGGAATGAACTAACTGAAGGTGAACGGATTCTGTATCAGGCTAAATTACATTGGGTGCTTTTCCTGGGGCCT
>Ga0302237_1000802_pt1 | contig 25248 bp, 13 predicted proteins | sample AAG_UR_Ala_MG_FD_193530 | JGI IMG/M metagenome (GOLD analysis project Ga0302237, IMG submission 193530) | Enriched activated sludge microbial communities from anaerobic digester in WTTP, New Holstein, Wisconsin, United States - AAG_UR_Ala | ecosystem: Engineered > Bioreactor > Anaerobic >... | reverse complement strand
CCGTTATCTGCTCACGGCCGAAGGCCGCATCGCCATTGCGGCCTTGCTCGCCGTACGCCATGCGACCCCACGCCGACTGGCGGCGTAAAATGCGCGCCGGAAAACATCACATGCGGCGATAACTGGTATAGGCGCGCACTACTCCTCGCAATCAATTTGATTGCCAAATCAAACTGACTACGAGCAGAGCGGCGTCAAAAGGTGATGCGGACAATGTCCGCATCGGCAGCTCGTGAGTCTACGTCTCGGCCTCTTGGCAGCGAACTGAGGAGGTCCGAGTCGCCGCACTTGAATCATAACGTGGTATGGCAGGCGGTCTAGTACCCACCGTAGTTTTTGGGTATTTCTTGGGTTCCGAGGACCTAATTTTCTTGATTCTCGACCAAATCGGATCGATAGGTCAGTTTCTCGATTGCCGCCCGCTTGTTGTTGGGAAACAAGTGGCGATACCGCCGTCGCATTGCCTCAGTGGTGTGGCCCATGAACTCGTCGATGATCCGTTGGTCGACGCCGGCTGCAGCCAAATTCGAGGCGAATGAGTGGCGGTAGGTGTGGAATCCCAGCTTGAACCAGTTCTTCTTGCTGTCCAGGCACCACTTGGTAGCCCGCATGGGCTGCCAGAAAAAGCGGTTCGCCTTGTCCTTCTCAAATGGTTCGAGCGTGTCGGTGTCGCAAACGACGTATTGGCCGGTGGGCCGCTCTTCCCGCCACCGCTCTAACTCCGCTTGCAGGTTCGGATGCAGGTCGATCCGTCTCAAAGTTTCCCGTTTGGTGCGCGACTGCTTTCGGCTGCGAGCAGTGATGAATCCCGCGTCAAGATCCACGTCGGTCCAGCGCAGCCGCAGTATTTCACCGCGACGGATGCCCGTGTAGGCGGGGATGGCGTGCAGCATGAACGATTCCTCGCACCTGGCACGCTGCCGCACGGTTCCCAGCAGCTCCGCAATCTCCGCCGGATCGAGATACAGGCATTCCCACAACTCGTTCTTCTCGGCATCGTCCAAGCCGCCCCGCTCGATGATCGCTTCGATTTCCGCCACGGTCCGGAACGGCGGCAGGTCGCGTCCGGCCTTGATCGTTTCCAGTTGGGCGGCAGGAGATGCCTTTACGTACCCGGCCGATTCGGCCCACTGGAAGAATCGCAACAACGTGTTTCGCTCCTGACGAACCGTTACCGGATCTCGCTGCCGTAGCCTTTGTTGAAGATAATCCTCGGCCTGTCCGGTGCCACCCTGTCGCAGGGGCTGTCAGCCGCGCGGCCCAGGAAGCGACAGAAGTGACTCAGGTGAGTTTTCTGCAGCCGACGATATGAATCAGAAATGCGGTGCTCCTGGTATGCCAGATACACTCCGATCGCTTCTTTGAGTGATGGAAGCCGATCGCGAGCTGATCGCCGGGTTGCCTGCCCACCGCTGATGACAAAGTCGCCGGGGTCAACGCCTGGCGGAACTGCTTGCTGGCCGGTCCGGAGACGATGGAGCGACTGCTCAATGACGTGGACAACGAAATCTGCGTCTGCCCTGTTGGCTGTTTTCAGGGATCGCTCGTACTGGCGCTTGTCGATGCGGAAGATGGCATGGTACGTTTCGCCTCTAAGTCGAAGGCTGGTCATGAACTCCTCCTGTCACTGCGTGTGGAATCATCGGACACGTTCAACGCGGGCCAATCTAACCGCAAAAGACCGGCCCATTCCCGAATGCCACACGATGCCACACGATTGCCGCACTGTTGGCAAAACGCTGGCAAAGGAGGGAGCAAGAAGCAAAAAAGGACTCACGGCAAATCGACGTAAGTCCTTATGCTGTAAGGTGCGGCCGAGTGGATTTGAACCACCACCCCATTTAACTGGGACTAGGTCCTGAGCCTAGCGCGTCTGCCAATTCCGCCACGGCCGCAACGCGGGCAGGGAGCCTGCAAAGCCAGAATGCCGACCTCCTGCGACCGCCTTTAGTTATAGGCAAAGCGAGCACACAAATACAAGGGGTAATTCAAATCGAACGAGATCGATGGCCGTGCAGCCTTCCATAAAAATCAACATTTGGGTTGTCAAAAATCATGGTTCGTCGGGAGAGACAAGACGCAAATACTCCGAACCACGTGCGATGCATTCCTGGGCAGCCTGATCTGCGCCTTGAATCGGGCCGCATCGCCGTGGGAGGCTTTTGCTCGTCGATAGAATCTCCCGGTCAGACCGGTTGAGTCGCAGACAAACAGCGGTATCATAAGAGACTTGCGGATTCCTCGACTTTCCCGCGACGGTGCTTCGGCTGTCCACGGAGGCGATGGTCCCTGAGCATTCTTACCATCCGCCGGACGGTTGGCGTCAGGGGCGAGCAGCGACAGCGTTGGGCCTCTCCCAGCGGATCCGGTGCGGCAGGGGCCGAGCCAATCCAACAGATTTCCCGGCGGCTTCGACGTGAAGTCCGCCGCCCGTCTACGACAGTCCGGCTGCCGGAGACAGATGAATCACATACCACGTAACGTCCGATTGAGGAGATGCACGTGAGCGAGCGTAAATGGGTAACGGTCGATGGTAACGAAGCGGCGTCGTACGTCGCCCACAAGTCGAGCGAGGTGATCGCGATTTATCCGATCACGCCCTCGTCGCCGATGGGCGAGTGGGCCGACGAATGGTCCTCGCAGGGCCGCAAGAATGTGTTCGGCGTGGTGCCGGACGTAATCGAACTGCAGAGCGAAGGCGGGGCGTCGGCCTCGTGTCACGGGGCCGTCCAGGCGGGCGCGTTGACGACCACCTTCACGGCCTCGCAAGGCCTGTTGCTGATGGTCCCCAATATGTTCAAAATCGCGGGCGAACTGTCACCCGCGGTGTTCCATATCGCAGCTCGCAGTCTGGCGACGCACGCGCTGTCCATTTTCGGGGATCACAACGACGTGATGTCGGTACGGAGCACGGGCTGGGCCATGCTGGCGGCCAACTCGGTGGCCGAGGCCCAGGACATGGCGATGATCGCCCATTCGGCCACGCTCAAAGCGCGGGTCCCCTTCTTGCACTTCTTCGACGGCTTCCGCACCTCGCACGAGGTCAACCGCATCGAGTTGCTGAGCGACGACGACATCCGGGCGATGCTGGACGAGGACCTGATCCGGGCGCACCGCGAGCGGGCGATGAATCCGGACAAGCCGGTGTTGCGGGGCACGGCGCAGAATCCGGACGTGTTCTTCCAGGCGCGCGAGGCATGCAACCCGTTCTACAACGCGACGCCGGCGATCGTCCAGGAGACGATGGACCGCTTTGCCAAGCTGGTCGGCCGGCAGTACCATCTGTTCGATTACGCCGGTGCGCCGGACGCCGACCGCATCTTGGTGCTGATGGGTTCCGGCGTGGGCGCCGCCGAGGAGGCGGTGCTGAAGCTGAACAAGATGGGGCAGAAGGTCGGCGTGCTCAAGGTGCGGCTGTTCCGGCCGTTCGACATCCAGGCTTGCCTGGCGGCCATCCCCACGACGGTCAAAGGCATCACCGTGCTGGACCGCACGAAGGAACCCGGCGCGGCGGGGGAACCGCTGTATCAGGACATCCTGACGGCCTTGATCGAAGGGTGGTCCGAGCGGGCGGGCGCCGGCGCGAAGCTGCCGTTGGTGATCGGCGGCCGCTACGGGTTGTCCTCCAAGGAGTTCACGCCGGCCATGGCCAAAGCGGCGCTCGACGAACTGAACGCCGCCAAGCCCAAGAATCACTTCACGGTCGGGATCGTCGACGACGTGACGCACACTAGTCTGAAATACGATCCGGAGTTCCACACCGACGAGCCCGACGTGCGCTGCGCGCTGTTTTACGGCTTGGGGGCCGACGGCACGGTGGGGGCCAACAAGAACTCGGTCAAGATCATCGGCGAGAACACGGACCTGTACGCCCAAGGCTACTTTGTGTACGACTCGAAGAAAGCCGGGGCGCTCACCGTGTCCCACCTGCGGTTCAGTCCGCGGATGATCGACTCGGCCTACCTGATCGAGCGGGCCAGTTTTGTGGCCTGCCATCAGTTTGTGTTCCTGGAGCGCGTCGACGTGCTGGAGAAGGCGGAAGTGGGGGCCACGTTTCTGTTGAACAGCCCCTTTGGCCCGGACGAGGTCTGGGATCATCTGCCGCAGGAAGTCCAGGAGACGATCATCAACAAGAAGTTGAAGTTCTACGTGATCGACGGCTACGGCGTGGCCAAGGCGGCCGGCATGGGCGGCCGCGTGAACACGGTCATGCAGACCTGTTTCTTTGCCCTGGCCAACGTCTTGCCCCGTGAAGAGGCCATCGAACAAATCAAGAAGGCCATTAAGAAAACCTACGGCAAACGGGGCGAGGCGGTCGTGCAGAAGAACTTTGCGGCCGTCGACGCGTCGGTCGAGCACTTGCACGAAGTGAAGGTCCCGGACAAGGTGACCAGCACCTTCAAGCGGCTGCCGCCGGTCTGGGGCGACGTGCCCGATTTCGTCCAGCGTGTGACCGGCATGATCATCGCCGGCAAGGGCGATCTGTTGCCGGTCAGCGCACTGCCGGTGGACGGCACGTTTCCGACTGGCACGGCCAAGTTCGAGAAGCGGAGCGTCGCCCAGGAGATCCCGATCTGGGAGCCGAAGATATGCATCCAGTGCGGGTTGTGCGCGCTGGTCTGCCCCCATGCGGCGATCCGCACCAAAGCGTACCCCAAGGAAGCGCTTGGCGGGCAGCCTGCCTCCTTCCGCTGGCTGGACTACAAGGGCAAGGAACTGGAAAACCACTTGTTCACGCTGCAGGTCGCGCCGGACGACTGTACGGGCTGCGGCGTGTGCGTGGACGTCTGCCCGGCCAAGAGCAAGGAGGAAGTCAAACGCAAGGCCATCAACATGGAGTCCAAACTAGAGCACCTGGAGCGCGAACGGGAGAGCTTCGAGCACTTCCTGAAGATCCCGGATTTGGATCGCCGTTTGGTGAAAGCGAACACGGTCAAAGGCTCGCAGCTGCTGTTGCCGCTGTTCGAGTATTCGGGCGCCTGTGCCGGCTGTGGCGAGACCCCCTATGTGAAGCTGCTGACGCAGCTGTTCGGGGACCGGCTGATCATCGGCAACGCCACGGGTTGCTCGTCGATCTACGGCGGCAACCTCCCCACGACGCCGTATACCGTCAACGCGGAAGGCTACGGCCCGACGTGGTCCAATTCGCTGTTCGAGGACACGGCCGAGTTCGCGCTGGGCTTCCGGCTGGCGTTCGACGAGAAACAGGCGCTGGCCGTGAATCTGTGCCGCCAGTTGGCCTCCCGGATCGGCGACGACCTGGTTGGCGAACTGATCGCCAACGCGCCCCGGCAGCACACGGAAGAAGAGATCCGGCAGCAGCGCGTCCGGGTCCAGGAGCTGTTGAAGCGTCTGGCCGGGATTGACTTGGCCGAGGCTCGCCGGCTGGCGGGCGTCGCGGAGGCGCTGACGCGGCGCAGCGTGTGGGCGCTGGGCGGCGACGGGTGGGCCTACGACATCGGCTTCGGCGGCCTGGACCACGTTTTGGCCTCCGGCCGCGACGTGAACGTGCTGGTCTTGGACACGGGAACCTACTCCAACACCGGCGGCCAGGCGTCCAAGGCGACGCCGCGGGGCGCGGTGGCCCGGTTCGCGGCGGGCGGCAAGCCGAACCGCAAGAAGGATCTGGGCATGATCGCCGCCTCCTACGGCAACGTGTACGTCGCCCAGGTGGCGATCGGCGCCAATCCCGCCCAGACCATCAAGGCTTTCCTGGAAGCCGAATCGTACCGCGGGCCGTCGCTGATCCTGACCTACAGCCACTGCATCGCGCAAGGGATCGAGATGTCCACGGCGATGAGCCATCAGAAGGACGTCGTCCGCTCCGGCCTGTGGCCGCTGTACCGCTATGATCCGCGTCTGTCCCGCGACGGCGGCCGCCCGTTTCAGCTGGACAGCCGCAAACCGAACCTGTCGTTCAAGGAGCTGGCCGCCAGCGAGGGACGCTTCGCCATGCTCGCCCGGAGCAATCCGGCGGCCGCGGAGCGGTTGTTCGAATTGGCACAGCGGGACATCGACGACCAGTGGCACTACTACGAGCAGTTGGCGGGCGTCGTGCGTGAGGTCCCGGAACAAGCTGGCAAGAAGGAAGAAGGAGTACAATCGTGAGCGTTGATCTGAACACAACTTACTTGGGTTTGAAACTGAACAATCCGCTGGTCGCGTCGGCCAGTCCGCTGACCGGCAATCTCGATTCCCTGCAGCGGTTGGAGGAGGCCGGGGCCGCGGCCGCCGTCTGGCCCTCGCTGTTCGAGGAGCAGATCGAGCACGAGGCGATCGAGGTGGCCTGGCTGCACGACCAGGGCACTGGTTCGTTCGCCGAGGCCAACGGCTTTTTGCCGGAACTGAGCGACTACCGCATCGGGCCGGAAGCCTACCTGACCCAGATGGAAGAGGCCAAGAAGAATCTTTCCATCCCGCTGATCGGCAGCCTGAACGGGGCCTCCAAGGGCGGCTGGGTGCGGTACGCCAAGCTGATTCAGGACGCCGGCGCGGACGCCTTGGAGCTGAACATCTACTTCATCCCGACCGACCCGAAAATGGGCGGTCCGGATGTTGAGAAGCAGTACCTGGAACTCGTTGCGGCCATCAGGGAGTCGATTTCGATCCCGCTGGCCGTGAAGATGGGGCCGTACTTCAGCGGTTTGCCGCAGTTTGCCGCCCGGCTGGTCGAGGCCGGCGCGGCCGGCCTGGTCCTGTTCAACCGCTTCCTGGAACCCGACGTGGACTTGGAAGAGCTGAGGTTCCAACCCAGTCTGCAGTTGAGCACCCGCAATGAACTGCGGCTGCCGCTGCGCTGGATCGCCATTCTCCGCGATCACGTGCAGGCCTCGCTGGCGGCCACCAGCGGCGTGCATTTCACGGAGGACGTGGTCAAGGCCCTGCTGGTCGGCGCCGATTGCGTCATGATGGCCTCCGTGCTGTTGCAGCGCGGGCCCGGCTACCTCAAGCAGATGCTGCAGGAACTGCAGAGCTGGCTGGAGGAAAAGGAGTACGAGTCCGTCGAGCAGTTGAAAGGCAGTATGAGCCGCATCCGCTGCTCCGACCCCAGCGAGTTGGAACGCGCCAACTACATGAAAGCCCTGATCTCGTACACCGACAAGGTGTAAGACGACCAGCGGAAGAGACGCTGCCACATGGACGTCTTGCCCCATGCCCCGAGAAGCCCCGTCTCCTGAAGTGACGGGGCTTCTTTTTTTCCTGCCGACGTGTGGCGAGGGCGGCTCTGCCCGCGGCCCAAATGGGTCCCTCCTCACCTGCCCCGCTTATCGTACACCGCCATTCTTTTTACATCGCCCAGCCAACCTGTTTGCAGACTGACATTGACCGGGCCAGCAGGCCTCGGTACTGTACGCCACCCGATTCTTGGGCCATTGCCATCGTTGGCGTCTGGAAGGAGACGCTTATGCGGCCAAATCGAATGCTCGGCTGTTTCCGAATTTCGTTTTCACCACGGCGCGTGTGCTGCCTGGGTTGTGTCGGCGTCTGTCTGCTCGGACTGTTGGCCGGAAACGCTGCCACAGGGTTCGCTGCCCAGGCGCCCGGTTCTGGAACGGTCAAGCTTGAGGAGACTGGCACGGAGAAGGCCCTCATTTCCTCCGTGGTCGAGTCGCGCCGCAAGCAGGCAGAGGCATCCACGGAACTGGACCAGCCGACCAAGAAGCGGATCTCGGAACTGTATGCGCAGGCGTTGGAGTCCCTGAATCGCGCCGCCGACTCGGCCCGGCGAGCGGAGGCGTTCAAGCAAGAGGCCGACAACGTCCAGCAGCGTCAGCGCGAGATCCAGCAGCGGATCGACGAACTGCGCGGCCAGACTCCCACCTTGCCGGAGGCGCTGACGCTGCCCGACATGGAGCAGGAATTGGCCCGTGCCGACCGCAACTTGACGGATTTGAAGCAGGCGCAGAGCCAGGCCGAAAACGAACTGGCCACGCGCGCCAACCGCCGCAAGGACGTCCGCGGCTTGCTGTTTTCGGCACCCCAACGCCTGCAGGAGATCGACGGGCAACTCCAGTCGCCCACGCCGGCGGACGAACCGTCCCTGTTGACGCTGGCTCGCCGCACCGAGTTGGAGGCTCGGCGCCTGGCCATCGAACAGGAAGTTCCGGCTTACCAAAACGAATTGGCCAAGTACGATGCCGAGGACGCGCTGGACCTGGTGCGTTTGCAGAAGGACTGGAGGATCCAGGACGTCGCGTTTGCGGAGCGGCAGTTTCAGCTGTTGGACTCACGTGTGAAGCGGTTGCGAGCCGCGGCGGCGGGCGAGGCGGTGCGGCAGGCCGAGGAAGAGGCCGTCCGTGCCCAGCCGCTGTTGCGGGACTACGCGGCACGAAATCGAGAGCTGGCCGAAAAGGCGCAGACGCTGACGCAGCAGATCGGGCAAACGGAGCAGGCGCTGCGCGACGCCAAGGCGCTGCTGGAAAGCGTGCAACAGGAGTTCCAGCAAGCCAAGGAGCGCGAGCAAAGCGTGGGCTTGACCAAGACGGTCGGCGCACAACTGCGCAAGCAAGAAGCGGCGCTGCCGGACGTCCCCAAATACCGCCAGAACATTCGGACTCGGCAACAAGCCATCGAGGACGTGCGCTACGAGCTGTTCGAGTTGGAGGAAGAGCGCAACGCGCTGGCCCAGCCGGAACGGATCGTCGGCCGTCTGCTCCGCGACGCGCCGGCGGGGCGGAGCCCCACGGAACGTCGCGAACTGCAGGACGCGGCCGAGGCCGCCTTGTCGCGGAAACGGACTTACCTGGACGCGGCCATCCGCAACCAGAGCACCTACTTCGACCGGCTGACCGAACTGGACACCACCGAGCTGCAGCTGGTCAATCGGACGGAGGAGTTTATCGACTATATCCGGGAGCGCGTGTTGTGGATCCGCACCAGCAAGCCGCTGGCGGCGGAAATGTCGATCAGCGGCAGCGACTTGTGGCTGGTCAACCCCGGACAATGGCTCGCCTTGGGCCGCCGGATCAGCAGCGACATTTGGGAGAACCCCAATTGGTTCGTGGTGGCCGTGCTGGCGTTTTCGGGGCTGTTCGCCGTGCGGCGCCGTCTGCGGTGGCGAGTGCGGGAGATCGGCGAGTCGGCCGAACGCCGCAACTGTACCCAATTCCGTCTGACGCTGCGCGCGGCGGCGATCACGCTGCTGATCAGTCTCCTGTGGCCGGCCCTGACCTGGTACCTGGCTTGGCGCTTGACGCCCGCGACGACCGGCGCGGACTTCGTCAACGCCGTAGCCACCGGATTGTGGGTGCTGGCCGGTGCGTTCTTTCCGGTCGAGTTGCTGCGGCAAATCTGCCGGCCGCACGGTTTGGCCGTCTCGCACTTTGACTGGCCTGCGTCGACCGTCGAACTCCTGCGGGCCAACTTGCTGCGGCTGATGCTGGTGGGCATGCCGTTGGTGTTCCTGACCACGGTGCTGCACGCCGGCGATCCCGAGCGCGGGTACGACGCGGTGGAGCGGATCTGTTTTATTCTGGTGTGCGGCGTGGTGTCGCGGTTCCTGGCCCGCGTCCTGCACCCGGACAGCGGGGTCTTGCACGAGTACGTCGCTTTTCACGCCGGCGGCTGGATCGACCGCTTGAAGTACGTGTGGTACTGGCTGGGAGTGGCGTCGCCGCCGGCGCTGGCCGCGGCGGCCTTTTTCGGTTACTACTACACGGCGCGGGAGTTGGGCCTGAGATTGCTGTACACGATTCTGCTGATCGCGCTGCTGGTGGTGATCCGCGCGTTCCTGTTGCGGTGGCTGCTGGTACACCGGCGGCACTTGAGCATCCGGCAAGCGCGCGAGCGGCGCGCGGCGGCCCTGGCCGCCGCCGGCCCGCCGAGCAGCGAGGGGGCGTCCCTGTCCCGGCCGGTCATTCCCGTCGAGGAGACGATCGACCTGGCCCACGTCAGCAGCCAGACGCAGCGGATGGTGACGGCGTTGGTCGTCGTCGCCGCGCTGGCGGGCACGTGGGGCATCTGGCACAACGTCGTGCCCGCCCTGAACATCCTGGACCGCTGGCGGCTGTGGACCACGGTCGTGCCGATGACGGAAACCACGACGAACGCCGCGGGCGAGACAGAGATCACCACGCACGACATCGTCCGGCAGGTCACAGTGGTGGATCTGCTGGCCGTTTCGGTGATCGGCTTCATCACCATCGTCGCCTTTCGCAATCTGCCCGGCCTGCTGGAGATCACCGTCCTGCAGCGGCTGCCGCTGGAAGCCTCGGTGCGCTACGCCGTCACCACGCTGTCCAGCTATACCATCATCCTGGCTGGCGTCATCCTGGGCGCCGGCACGCTGGGCCTGCGCTGGAACCAGATCCAATGGCTGGCCACTGCCCTGACCTTCGGATTGGCGTTCGGGTTGCAGGAGATCTTCGCCAACTTCGTCGCCGGACTGATCATCCTCTTCGAGCGGCCGGTGCGTGTGGGCGATATCGTGACTGTGGACGACGTGACCGGCGTCGTCTCGCGGGTCCGCATTCGAGCCACGACGATCACCAACTGGGACCGCCAGGAATTCGTCGTCCCCAACAAGGAATTCATCACCGGCAAGGTCCTCAACGCGACGCTGTCGGACCAGGTGAACCGCATCGTGATCAATGTGCGCGTGGCCTACGGCTCGGACACGGAACGGGCCCGAAACCTGCTGCTGAAGATCGCCCAGGGGCATCCGTTGTTGATGAAAGACCCCGGGCCCCTGGCGAGCTTCGAAGGCTTTGGCGACAGCGCGCTGAATCTCGTCCTGCGGGCGTACATGCCCACCTTTGAGAACCGGCTGAACGTGGTCCACGAGTTGCACACGGCCATCCACCAGGAATTCAAGGCCGCGGGCATCCAGATCCCCTTCCCGCAATGCGATCTGCACGTGCGTTCGATCGCCCCTCAGTGCAAACTCGAACTCACGCAGCCCGCAGGAAATGGCGGGCCAGAGTAGCAGGCACACGCCGGAACGCGGGTATCTTGACATGCTGAACCTGACAGGCTATTCCTACCTCCAGCAATTGAAGGGCAAGGGAATGTTGGGGAAAGGAATCAACAATCATTTCATTCCGATGCCAAGTTGGGCTTCGACCTGGTATGATAGTCTCTGTTAACCTGTACCTTGGCCGTGAGTCGTCCCGGTCAGGAGAAATTCCAATGAAACGATGCACGGGTTGGTTCGCTTGCCTGGGCTTGTTTTTCTTTGCAGGCCTTTCGCAGGTTCGGGCTCAAGACTCCGAGCCGCGACTGGTGGCGGATGAATTTCAGGAGCATCTGGCCAAGATCCTGGTCCGGGCTCCGCGGCCGGCCGAAGCCCTCGATTTCGCGCCCCAGCAGGCCCGGTTCGTGCGCGTGGCCATTCACGAAACCAGCGGCAACTCGCAGCCGTGCATCGACGAATTGGAGATCTACGGCCCCGAAGGAAAAGACAATCTCGCCCTGGCCGAGCGCGGCGCCGCGGCCAGCGCATCGTCGCTGCTTCCCGGCTATGCCATTCACCAGATCAAGCACCTGAACGACGGCCTGTACGGAAACGACCACAGCTGGATCGCGGCCACCGGCGGCCGTGAGTGGGCGCAGATCGAGTTTCCCCAGCCGGCCACGGTGGCTCGAATCGTGATCACTCGCGACCGCGACGGCAAGTACCGCGACCGCATCCCGGAAGTGTTCGAGGTGCTCGTCTCGCAGGACGGGCAGCAGTGGCAATCGGTCTCCAGGCGAGAGCGGACGGGGCCGAATCGGGTCCGCCGCCTGCCGTATTTTCAGGCCGACCGGTTGCCGGAGAAGACTTGGGACGGGTTCCTGCAGTACGCTTTTCTGCGCGAGCGGGCAACGTGGAGCAACGTCCCGGCGGACGATCACCTGTCGCCGCTGTTGGTCGAGCGCCCGGCCGTGCCGGGCGGCGCGCCGTATTGGGGCCGCATCGCGCGCCTGGCGCCGCTGGAACGCGTGCTGGTGCTGTACGAGGAAATGATCGAGCGGTTGGAGCGGCAGGGGCTGGACGTTTCCGCCGAACGCCTCCAGGCGGCCGACTTGCGGCGCCGGGCCGCCGCCGAGTCGGAGTCCCAAACGCTGTACCTGGCGGCGCGGCTGGCTAAGCGGCAGCTCTTCTTCCGCGATCCCGCCTTGACGCCGATCGAGCGGATCCTGTTCGGCAAGCGGCATCCGTTCCTGGAATCGCACAACTACAGCGAGCACTTGGACGGGATCCTCGAACCGGGCGGCGGCGTGTACGTGCTGCACATCCCTCGCGATGAACAAGGCCGCTTCCGGCCCGATCTGGCCCGCATCCAGCAGTTGTTCGACGGCAGTGAGGGTATTGTGCGCGAGCCGGTGGCCGACTATGAAGCCCGGACCATTTTCTTCGCCTATCGGCCCGACCAGCCGGAAGTCGAGGGCTGGGCCTCGTACTGGCACATGTACCGGATGGAAGCCGGCGGTTCCGGCCTGCAGAAACTGACCGACGGGCCGTTTCACGATTTCGACGCGGTGTGTCTGCCCGACGGGGGCGTGGCCTTCCACACCACGCGGTGCGCGGTGCGCTTCCTGTGCTGGCGGCCCCAAGCCTATGTCCTGTACCGCATGGAGGCCGACGGCTCGGACATGCGGCGCTTGTCCCATGCCAACCTGAGCGAGTGGAAGCCGTCGGTGATGCAGAGCGGGCGCATCCTGTGGACCCGCTCGGAGTACCTGGACAAAGGCGCCGACTTTGGCCACACGCTCTGGTCCATCCGCCCCGACGGCACGCATCCGGAGTTGGTCTTCGGCAACAACACCCCCAACTGCTACAGCCAGGCGCACGAGATCCCCGGCACGCAGGAGCTGGTCTGCACCCTGATGTCGCACGGCGACCACAAGGGCCCGATCGCGCTGATCGACCGGAACAAGGGACCGTTCGACACGGCGGCGATCACCAACATCACGCCCGATACGCGGCCGCAGTACCAGATGAGCCGGTCGCACAGCGACACGTTCCGCGATCCCTACCCCATCTCGCGCGACCATTTCCTGGTGACCCACAATCCCGACGATCAACACAATTGGGCGCTGTACGTCATCGACCGCTATGGCAACCGGGAACTGCTGTACGTGGATCCGGAGATCAGCAGCAAGCATCCCACGCCGCTGCGTCCGCGTCCGCGCCCGCCCGTGCTGTCGGAGGCGCTGGATGCGCAGTTGGCGGAGCAGGGACTGGGCCAGTTCACGGTGCAGGACGTGTACGAGGGCCTAGGCGCGACCATCGCCCGCGGCCGGGCCAAGTACCTGCGGGTTGCCGAAGAGTTGCCTGCGAAGTTGGAATCGCTGCCCGACGGCCAGTGCCGCGCGGACCATCCGCCGTTCACGGACTTCTACGCCACGCCCATTCACCTGGTGCGCGGGCCGACACCCAGTTTTCGGACGCGGACGCCGAACGCGCCGTTTAACTTTTTGCGGACCAATCACGACTGGACCAAACTGGTGACGGAGATCGAGCCGGGACTGTACCAGGTCCGGGAATCGGGGGGCTGGCCCAGCTACGTGGCCAAGGCATCGCTGGGCACGGTGCCGATTGCCGAGGACGGATCGGCGAATTTCCTGGCCCCGGCGGGCAAGGTGCTGTACTTCCAGTTGCTCGATGCCGAGTACAACGAGTTGCAGCGGATGCGGAGCGTGATTCAGTTGCAGCCCGGCGAGCGGCGCAGCTGCATCGGCTGCCACGACAGCCGGCATTCGTCGCCGCCGCCGAACCTGGCCTCGGCCCTGGTGCAGCCGCCGCGGCGCCTGGAGCCCCCGCCGTGGGGCACCGAGGCGTTCGATTACCAGCGCGTGGTCCAGCCGGTGCTGGACGCCCACTGCGTTCGCTGTCACGATGGCCGGGAAGCGGGCCGGTCCGACCTGCGCGGAACGCTCGACGCGAGCCGCGTGCCGGCCTCGTACCGCACGCTGATCGAGGGCGGATGGGTTCACTATTTCGACTTCACTTACGGCATGCGGCACTTCAAGGCCGAGCCGCTTTCGTTCGGCACCTTGCGAAGCCGCCTCTGGGAGGTGCTGGCCGACAAGAATCACCAAGAAGTCCAGCTCGACGAGACCGGCCTGCGGGCGATCAAGGCCTGGACCGATCTGAACTGTCCCCTCTGGCCCGACTACATCTACCGCCCGGACCGCCCGCCGGAACAGACGGCGCAGGTCCGCTGCCCCACGCGGCGATAGCTCTCGGTCTCGACATGCTCATCCGCCGTCAGATCCCCCTCCTGCGACTTGTCGGCCAGTTGGTTCATCCGGAATTCCTATGGGCTCGAGTGATGTGTCGAGCGTTCGCCGCGCATCCGGGCGGCAGCCTTGTGTTTCCGGGTTTGGCGCCGATCCTGCGAGTGTTTGCAGCGCGCCGGCGTAGCTGCCGTGGAGCAGTCGGGCGACGGCGAGCAAGCGTAGGCTGTCCGCGTCGGGCGCCAGGGCGTGCAGTTCGCTTGCGGTTCGCAACGCCGCATCCAGTCGCTGGCTCCGTATCCAGCCCAGGCATTGCGCTCGCAACTGTCGGCGGCGGCGATGGGCGGCGACGACCAGCGACAGGTCGCACTTGCAGCGGCGGCAGATATCGGCCCAGCCCTGCCGGGCGCCGCACGTGGGACAGCGGAGTTCGCCGGGCGGAGGTTCCGGTGCTGAACTGGGGTCTTGATCCATCGTCTTGCCTCTCGCCAACCGTCCGTCGCGACGCGCACGCCGATGGCGTTGCGGTTTAACCGCGCGGGAACGAATCGTGAATAGAGAATACGGAAGTCAGAATGATCGGACATCGAGGCATTCCGCATTCAGTATTCACTACTCAGTATTCGCCATTCATGTCCTTCTTCGGATCTTCGTTCGCGAAACAAATCGCGGAATGTCGGTACGGCAAGTCCCGCGTTAGGCGTCTTCCAGGTAGAACACCACGTCCTCCAGTTTGGCGGCGATTTCCTGGATTTTCTCGGCCGAGCCGCCGTCGATGGCCGCTTCGAGCTGCCCCACGAACTCGCGGATCTCGTCGGCGTCCTCGGCACCGGCGGAGGCGGCGATCTGACGCGACTTGGCGATCAAATCCCGCGCGCCGGCGACGGCCTCCTCGAGTTCGGCGTCCCGCGGCTGCTCGACCGGCTGGACCTCCTGTTCGGCGGCTTCGACCACGCCGAACATCGACGCCAACTTGGCCTTGGCCTCGTCCCGGTTCTTGGCGCGGAACTGCGTGACGGCGTTGTCGATCGTCAGTTTCTTCTCCAACGACGTCGCCCGTTCCACGGCCGTGACCGTGAGGATGCCGTCCAGGTTGAGTTCGAAGCGGACCAGCACCTCGTTGCCCTCCGCCGCGTCCGCGTCCAGGCCCTCCAGCACGAACTTGCCGACCGACTGGTTGAGCCGCGCGTCTTCGTCCTCGCCCTGCAGCACGTGGATCTCGGCGCTGTCCTGCCCGTCGTAGTTCGTGTAGTAGATCTCCGACCGCGTGGCCGGCAGCGGCGTGTTGCGCTCGATGATCGGCGAAAACAGGTGAGGCGAGCGGACGCCGTGCAGCGGGCCGATGCATTCGATGCCCAGCGTGTGCGGCGTGATGTCCACCAGCACGGCGCCCACGTCCACGCCGGCAATCAGGCCGCCCTGGACGGCGGCGCCCATCGCCACGCACAGGTCCGGATCGATCTCGAAATGCGGCTGCTGCCCCAACTGCGCCTGCAGCAAGTGGTGCACCAGCGGCGTGCGGCTGCTGCCGCCCACCAGGATCACCTTGTCGATCTGCGCCGCACGCAGGCCGGCGTCGTGCAAGGCGGCATCGACGCACTTGACCGTCTTGTTCAGCAGCGGTTCGATCAATTCTTCGTAATCGCGCCGTTCGAGCGTCATTTTCAGGTTCAGCGGCAGGCCGTCCTTGTCGGCGATGAACTCCTCGGCCAGCTCCGTGAAGGGCTCGAACGACAGCCGCTTCTTGGCCTCCTCGACCGCCTGCAGCAGCCGCGACCTGGCGGTCGGGATCTCGCGCAGATCCAGGCCGTGCCTGTCCAGGAAGTCTTCGCAGACCCAGGTCAGCAGCAGTTCGTCAAAGTCGTCGCCGCCCAGCTGCGTGTCCCCGTGGCTGGACAGCACTTCGATCACGCCCTGTTCGATCTGCACGACGGACACGTCGAACGTGCCGCCGCCCAAATCGTACACCAGCAGCCGCTCGTGACGCTCGCTGCGGGGTTCGTACACCAACGTCGCGGCCGTCGGTTCGTTGATGATCCGCACGACTTCCAGGTCGGCCAGGTCGCCGGCGGCGCGCGTCGCCTCGCGCTGGGTCTCGTTAAAAAACGCGGGCACCGTGATCACGGCTTTGCGGACGGCATGGCCCAAGGCCCGCTCGGCCTGCTCCTTGAGCGTCCGCAGGATCATGGCCGAGATTTCCTGCGGCGTGCATTGCTGTGGCCCCAGCGGCAGCTTGACGTCCTGCCCCATTTTCCGTTTGACGGATTTCACCGTCCGCTCGGGCGCCAGGACGTACTGGTTGCGAGCCGTCTGTCCGACCAACAGCCGGCCTTCGCCATCCATTCCCACGACCGACGGCAGGATCGGCTGGCCGTCAGCCGCCGGCAACATCACGGGCAAGCCGTCCCGGATCACCGAAACAGCGCTGTTGGTGGTGCCCAAGTCAATCCCGATAATCGTCTCCATCGCAAGCATCCTTTCACATGCACGTTTTGGAGTGCGGCGCCTTGTCGCCGCTTTGGTTCGACTCCGACGCAACGACCGCCGCTTCGCGTTCCGGTGCGTTGCGATTTCAGCTGAACCCCATCCTCCGCTGCGTACAGGCCGCTGCTCAAAGCGGTGACAAGGCACCGCACTCCAAAACCCGGTCAGCGTTCAAAGTCACCGTCCGTTTCCGCTCCGCCGAAGGCGCTGGATAGACCGGCGTCCTCGGCCGGCGCGTTATCGTCCGCGTCCGCAGACTGCACTGCGGCGCGCGTGGCGCGGACCTCGGCATACCGCACCACCTGCCCGCGCCACACGTAGCCCGGACGCAGTTCATCGACCACGGTCTCGGGAGCTGCGTCCGGCGCGTCGACCAATTCGATCACTTTCATCCGTGTCGGATCGACGCGGCGGCCGATGCAAGCCAGGCGTTCGATCCGATGTTCGGTCAACATCCGCTGCAAGCGGGCACCGATCAATTGATAGCCTTCTGTCAACAACGACAAGACGGGGGCCTGCGTTTCGTCGAGTTGTTGGCGGCACAGCTGCAGCACCTCCGCCTGCCACCGCCGGCAGCGCCAACGCCGCCAGGCGGACAGCTGGGCGAAACGCTGCTGGAGGCATTCGGCCAGCCGTTGCGGCGTTTCCTCCAGCAGCCGCCGCTGTGTCGCGGCAGCCGCCTTTTCGCCTCGCCGCAGCGCTTCGTCCAATTCGATCAACGACTCGACCATCGGCCGCGCGGCCTTCTCCGCAGCGGCCGTCTCCTGCGGCTGGACGCCGCGAAACTGCTCGATCGCCCCGTCCAGTCCGCCCAGCGCCGCCTGCAACGAGTCTTCCAAGCCGCGGGCGCTCTTGGTCTGCAGCTTCAATTCGTGCCGCAGGGCCGTGAAGGCCTCGATCAATTGCAGCAAGCCGACCGGCGGCGCGGACGGTTCCGCCGCAGGCGGCGGCTCCGCCGTCTGCTCCAACTCCTGGCTCGTCTGCGTCAACCACTGCTGGAAACGACGCAGGATGTCTTCCGTGTCGAGGGCCATAAATGTCCGTCGCCCCGTTCGTCAGCGCATCTCCTGAACCCTATCCGCCACAACGCTGCAGGCCGCTGTCCAAAGCGGTGACAAGGCACCGCACTCCAAAACGCGGCGCCTTACGGCTCGCCCAGCGACAGCAGGATCGGCGTCGGCAGGCGTCGTGCGCGCTGCCGCTGGCGCTCCGCCGCCAACAAGGTGTCGAACGTATCCACCGCCGTCACGTTGAACAGCCGCCTTTCCAGGCTGACCACGGGATCGCGGAGTTGGTCGTAGGCCTGGCGAATCTCGGCAAACCGCTTCGGTTCCTGTTCGGGCGGAAATTCTCGCACCAAGGCCAGATACCGCTGGCGGATCTGCTCCTCGGTCGCATCGGGGCTGACGCTCAACACTTCGTACGGGTCGATCATGGTGGGTTCCTGGTTGCTTGTGGTCTCATGTGAACTTGACCGGCTGCGCCGAAAGCTAGTGCCTTAATCTTTCACCTAGTCTTTCACCTAGTCTTTCACCTAATCTCGCATGTAATCCTTCACTGTTGGAGCCGGGGAGATTAGGTGAAAGTGGGTGAAAGATTAGGTGACATCATGCGGTCTATCGCCTGCGAGCCCCCTTGTGCTTCCTCCGCCACTTGGGCGGCCCCGAAAACTCGTCGTCCGACGGCAGCGGTCCGAGGATGTCTTCCGGGCCCAGCTCGCCGCTCGCGGCGCGGTGCAACAGTTCCGGCATGCTGATTCCCATCCTGGCGGCGGCCCGTTTGAAGGCGTCGATCAAACCAGGCGGCGCGACGCGATCCAAGTCGACGGCATCGAACGCCTCCCCAAACTCCGAGCCGTCTTCGTCCTCGTCGCCATCCTCGCCGTCGTATTCGTCGTCGTATTCGTCGTCGTATTCATCGTCGTCCTCGAACTCGTCGTCCTCCAATTCCCAGTCGCCCATCCGCCCGTGCATCTCCTGAGTGCGGTCGAGCAAGACCAAGGCGTGCTTCGCCGTCTTGACGTAGTCGTCGGGCAGCTTGACGTCCGCTGTCTCGTTCCATTTCAGGGCCGACTGGAAGTGCTCGCGAGTCTGCTGAATATCGATCACGAACGGCCCCGCTTCCATGCCCGCGTTGCCGGCCATGTAGTGGAACAGTGGTTCCTGAGGGAACTGGGCAAGCCCCTCCTCCAGCAGCCGATCCCGCAGCGCACGGTGCCGCCAGCTGTCCGCTACTTCCAGAAACCGAACGGCGCTGCGCAGGTCCTCGCGCCGCCACGTCAAGCCTTGGCAGCGCTGCAGGTAATCCTGAACCAGTCGCCGGTGGGTGGCCAGACCCGTGTACTTGATCTGCTTGGTGGCGAACGGCAGCAGGATGCGGGCCAGTTGCCCGGCGGTCTGGCTGCAGCACTTCCCCGCCACGGCCGATTTGAAGCGGGCGCCGAACTCGTTCTTGATCTCGCGTTTCAAACCGAATCGAGCGGCGTGCGCGTGCATGATCATCCACACCGGCGTCGGGTCCGGCAACTGGGCTTCGGCCGCCGCGACGTACCGCTCGGCTTGCTGCACGTTGTTCGCCTTGTATTCGACCGCGGCGCGCAGCAGGTCCAGCCAGTACGCTTCCGTGTCCGCCGGCCGCTGCTGCGCCAACAACTCGCACTCGTGCCGTGCCAGCTCGAACTTCCGCTTCTTGGCACACAGCCGGATCATAGCCGCGCGCTGGTTCCACAGCAACGTGGCCGTCGCCGGATCGCGCGGCCGCAGCCGCAGCGCCTCGTTGGCATAGCGTTCCGCCTTGTCCGGCTGGTCGTCTTCCAGGTAGTAGTTGGCCAGCCAGTGGTGCGTTTCGTAGTCGTCGGGGAACTGTTTCAGCAGCGATTGGTACACCTGGACCGCTTTCGCATCCTGTTCCATTTCCAGGTGCAGCGAGGCCAACTCTTTGTACGCAGTCAGCACTTGGGGCGCACAGCGCAGGCTCTGCTGGTAACAGCGGGCGGCGTCCCGGCGGAATTCCTCAGCATAGATTTCGTCCTCCTCGTCGTAGAACGGGGAAAACGATTGGGAAGCCTCTTCGTTATGAGCCCGGATGACCAGCTGGCGCGCCAGCCGCTGATAGACCAGTCCGGCGGCGATTTGCCGTTCGTCTTCGCGGAGGAAATTCCCCGACAACAACTCCTGGGCGTAAGCCCTCCAGCAACGGTCGGCCCTTTCGTATCCATCGTGCTGCGATTCTTCGGCCATCAAGGCACGAGCCCGATTCCAGCCGGGATCGAGCCGCGGTGCGAGGGCTATCGACATCAGCCGGTTCAGGCCGTGCCCCCAGCCGTCGCGGACCAGCCGTTTCCAGAGCAGGTCGGTGACCCGCTCGATCAACGGTCCGTGCGACTTGGCGAACCGCTGCCGGAACGCGCGGTAGACGTGGAACAGGCCCGACCAGTGATTCGCCTGAAAATGCTGGCCCATCAGCTGCAGTTGTCCGCACACCGGATCGCCTTGCACCGCGTACTCCAAACGCCGCAAACCGTTGGCTACGTCCAGCGCCGCCTGGTCGGCCGGCAGCTGTCCGGAATGCACCAGCAGCGTCTGGGCGATGCGAAAGGCGGGGCGTTTCGGCTCCAGGCGATCCCAGTTGGCACGCGCCCGCTCCGCCTCCCCGGCGTAGAAAGCGGACAGCCCGCGGACGAACAGCTTCCAGTCCGCAAACGGGGACCGGCGGGCGATCTCGTTGATCATCTCGGCCGCTCGAGCGTCTTCTTCGCGCTCGACGGCCTCCAGCGCCGCGCGGACTCGCAGGCAATCCTGCCGCATCTCGACATACTTGTCGGGAATCCGCTGTGGGTGAAAAACAGCCTGATCCGCCAACTCGATCAGCAGGTCCGAATTGGCTTCCCAGTCGCCCGCCGAATCTCCCGCAGGCCCCGGCTCGGCCAGCCCCAGGAGAATCCGCAGCCGCGGCAGTTGGGCCTGGACCTCCGGGGCCGTCACCCCCAGCCGCGTCAATTCGGCAAAGACATCCTTAGCCTGGTCCAGCAGGCCGGCTTTCTGCAGTTGCTCGGCGCGCGCACCCAGCGCCCGCTCCAACAGCATGCGACGTTCCGGGCTGGGGTCTTCGCGAAAACAGACTCTGGCTTCCTTGAGGGCGTCTTTCACGTTGCCCTTGGCCAACTCGCGCTGCGCCCGAAGGAAGGGATCGAAACCTTGCTTGACGCCGCCGTGCTTGCGCTTCTTGGACATGGACGACTTCCGTGTGGTGGCAGAGAGTATCCGCAAGGCCAAATCTTAACACGTGCCCGTGAAAACGCCAACAAGGGGCACGTTTGCGTCTGCATCCGTGGTATCGCCATGCCATCCGCGGGGGAGACTTGACCTAAGTTGATCTTTCACCTAATCTCCCTCCGGCTTCAAGGGGTTCCAGGCGGTGGGAGAAGACTAGGTGAAAGATTAGGTGAAAGACTAGGTGAGGGATTGGGATTTCACATCCCAGCGTGTTCAGTCCGCCGGCGCGTTGCGCAGGGCGACCGCCACGTCTTGAAGCGCCTGGCGGGCGCGGTCCAAGACGTTCGTGCGGCGGGCGAAACCGTGGATCAGGCCGTCGTAGCGCCGCAGTTCCACCCGCACGCCGGCCGCCCTCAGACGCTCGGCGTACGCTTCGCCTTCGTCCCGCAGCGGATCATACTCGGCGGTCAGAATCATCGCCGCCGGCAGGCCGCTCAAGTCCTCGGCTTGCAGCGGGGAGGCGTAGGGAGACAGTCCGTCGAGTTCGCTCTTCAGGTAATGCCGCCAGGACCAGATCATGGCGGCCCGCGTCAAGTGGTATCCCGTGGCGTTCTCGCGGTAGGAAGGCGTATCGAAACTGCAGTCGAGGACCGGGTACATCAGGAGCTGGAAGGCCAGCGGCGGTCCGCCTCGATCGCGGGCCAGCAAGGCCACCGCCGCCGCCAGATTCCCGCCGGCGCTGTCGCCCGCCACCGCGATGCGCCGGGCATCAATCCCGACCTCGGCAGCGTGTTCCCAGACCCAGCCAACCGTGGCGTAGGCATCTTCCAGCCCCGCCGGGAACTTGTGCTCCGGCGCCAAGCGGTAGTCGACACAGACCACGGCATGCCCCGACGCATTGGCCAGCTGGCGACAATACACGTCGTGCGTTTCGATGCTGCCCATCACCCAGCCGCCGCCGTGGAAAAAGACGACGACCGGCAACGGATCATCGGCGGACGGCCGGTACAGGCGGATGCGGAGGCGGCTTTCGGGCCCTGGAATCTCGCGGTCCTCCCAAGAAAACACCTCCGGCGGCCGCTCCATAAAACAACTGCCCACGGCCATCTGGCGGCGCGACTCCTGCGGCGTCATCGCCTCGTAGGGCGTCAAGTTCGCCTTCTCCATCTGCTGCAACAGCACGCGGGTCTGCGGATCCAACGGCATGGCGAATTCCCGGCCGAAGCCAAAACGGGGCGAAATGTGAAAGAGGTCGAAATGTAAAAGAGGTCGAAAAGTGCAAAAGTTTAAGAGTCACCGATTTCCAGAGCCGAGGGGCGGACATCTCCTGGCGAACGGTGAGGCGTTAGCCCGCCGGTTCTTCCGATGCTTGCAGGCCAACCCTGGGCCAACCGGTGGGCTAACGCCCACCGCTCGCCAAGACCGTTCGCCTAAGCGAGACAAAGTTTGTATCCTAATTCAGCCTGGAATTGTAGGCCCCACCCCAGACTCGATCCAGCGTATGCCGTCTCCGTCACGGCAACTGCGGGACACACTCCCCCTCCGGTTCTGAGACTCCTGGACTTTTTCACCCTTGGACTTCTTCACTTATTTCCCTCCGCATCTTTTCCCCGTTCCTCCCGGCGATACAATCAGGCTCTGCAACTATGTCAGGTTCATCGCTGGCCACGGCGGCGTCGGAGCGTTTGCGCGAGCTGGCCCGGCGCCTGAACGAGCACGAAGGCTTCGCCGACGTGGTGTCTGCCCTGTCCCGCGGGCAGCCGGCTACGTTGGACGGAGTGTGGGGGTCGTCGTGCGCGCTGGTAGCCGCTGAATTGCTGCGAAGCGCAGCCGGACCGCTGGTCGTCGTCTGTCCGCATCAGGACGAGATCGACACGTTCTGCGACGATTTGTCCCTGTTTTCCCCCGCCCCGGCGGCACGTTTCCCGGCTTGGGAGTCCGAGCCCGGCGAACGGATCTTGCACGACGAGATTCACGCCGAACGGCTGCGGACCTTAAAGCAACTGATTCGCGCGGCCAACCCGCCAACGCCTTCCCAGCCCGCTGCGGCGACGGACGCCCCTTCCGAGCCCGCAGCATTTCCCCGCCTGATCGCGACCAGCATTCACAGCCTCTTGCAGCCCACGCCCAGCCGCGAACGGCTGGCGGCCAGCAGTCGCCAGCTGCGGATCGGCCAGCGTGTGGATGTCGGCGCTTGGCCGGCCTGGCTGGTGCAGCGCGGGTTCCACCACACCAGTGCCGTTGAGCTGCCGGGCGAGTTTTCCTGCCGCGGCGGGATCGTCGATGTGTTCGCGCCGGACTGGTTCCAACCCGTGCGGATCGAGTTTTTTGACGACCAGGTCGAGTCGTTGCGCCGTTTTGATGTCCAAACGCAGCGCAGTCTGGAGACGTTGGACCAGGTGGAAATCACCGTCGCCGAGCCATCGTCTGAGGATCGCGGCCACTTCAGCGACTACCTGCCGCCGCGCAGTGTCTTCCTGTTTCACGAACTGGAGCGGGCGGAAGAGGAAGCCAAAGCCTACCTGCAGCGATTGGAGCGCCCGCAGGAGCTGCACAGCTTTCCGGAAGTCATGCAGCGGACGGGCCGCTTTGCCGTCGCCACGGCGTCCGGTCTGGCCCGCGGCAGCCTGGGCGCTCGCTGCCGTTTGCAGATCGAATCGGTCGAACGGTTCAGCGGCGAGATCGACCGCGTGCGCACGGAACTGGACCAGGTGGGCGAGGGCCACGAGGTGTTCCTGGTTTCGCAAACCGAGGCGGAGATCGAGCGGCTGGCGGAATTGCTGCGGACCACGCAACTGGCCGCCGCCGGCCGGTTGCACTTTCCGCTGGGCACGCTGCGCGAGGGCTTTCGCCTGGCCCGCGACCGGATCATCGTGATCACCAGCGGCGAGTTGTTCCATCGCGGCGAGCTGCGGCGACTGCCGCGGCGGCGTTTGGGCAAGGCCATCGACAGCTTCCTGGACCTCCGCGAGGGCGACCTGGTCGTCCACCTGGCGCACGGCATCGGCCGGTACCGCGGCATGCAGCTGCTGGACAAGGAAGGCCGCGTCGAGGAGCACTTGCAGATCGAGTTCCACGGCGGCACCAAGATCTATGTACCCGCCACCCGCATCGGCCTGGTCCAGAAGTACGTGGGAGGGGCGAAAACCCGCCCCGTGCTGGCCAAAATCGGCAACAAGACCTGGGTCCGGCAGAAGCAGGCCGCCGAATCCGCCGTGATCGACCTGGCCGCCGAACTGCTGGAGATGCAGGCCCAGCGGCGGGCCCGGCCCGGCATCGCGTTCGCCGTCGAAAGCGACTGGCAACGCGAGTTCGACGCGTCCTTTCCCTATCACGAAACGCCCGACCAGTTGTCGGCGATCGGCTCCATCCAGAGGGACATGTCCGCGTCGCGGCCGATGGACCGGCTGCTGTGCGGCGACGTGGGTTTCGGCAAGACGGAGCTGGCCATGCGGGCGGCCTTCAAGGCCGTCGACAACGGCTACCAGGTGGCCCTGCTCGCGCCCACCACGGTGCTGGTCGAACAACACTTCCACACGTTCCGCGAGCGGATGGCCGAATTCCCGTTCGACATCGCGCGGCTGAGCCGTTTCTGCTCGCCGCGCCAGCAGCGCGACATCGTCAACCGCTTGAGCACCGGCAATATCGACATCGTGATCGGCACGCACCGGCTGGCGTCTCAGGACGTCAAGTTCTGCAACCTGGGCTTGGTGATCATCGACGAAGAACAGCGTTTCGGCGTGGAGGTCAAAGAGCGGTTGAAGGCCCTGCGGACCACCGTCGACGTGCTGACGCTCACCGCCACTCCCATTCCGCGCACGCTGCACATGTCGCTGGTCGGCGTGCGGGACATCTCGAATTTGGAGACGCCGCCCGAAGACCGTGTGGCGACGGAAACGCGGTTGACGCGGTTCGATGCGGACCTGATCCGCCACGCGGTCCTCCGCGAATTGAACCGCAACGGGCAGATTTACTTCGTCCACAACCGTGTCGAGGACATCCACGTCGTCGCGAAACGGCTCCAGCACATCGTGCCCGAAGCGCGACTGCGCATCGGTCACGGCCAGATGCCCGAATCGCAGCTGGAAGAAGTCATGGTCGATTTCGTGGAGGGCAAGTTCGATCTGCTGCTAGCGACCACGATTGTGGAAAGCGGGCTGGACATCCCCAACGCCAACACGATGTTTATCGACGAGGCCGACCGCTACGGGCTGGCCGACTTGCACCAGCTGCGCGGCCGCGTCGGGCGGTACAAGCACCGCGCGTACTGCTACCTGCTGATCGACCCCGGCAAGCACGTCACGCCGAACGCGGCCCGGCGACTGCGGGCGATCGAGGAGTTCAGCGATCTGGGCGCCGGTTTTGCCTTGGCCATGCGGGACCTGGAGAT
>Ga0302237_1000793_pt1 | contig 25453 bp, 20 predicted proteins | sample AAG_UR_Ala_MG_FD_193530 | JGI IMG/M metagenome (GOLD analysis project Ga0302237, IMG submission 193530) | Enriched activated sludge microbial communities from anaerobic digester in WTTP, New Holstein, Wisconsin, United States - AAG_UR_Ala | ecosystem: Engineered > Bioreactor > Anaerobic >... | reverse complement strand
TATGTTGTACTTTGTTCTAAATATTTAATAAATGTCTATTATAAGCCCCTTCAGAAAAAAAACATTAGGAAATTTATAGAGAAAATATTGCTATTTATGTTTAATATTTCGGCAAAAGATATATTTATGACAAACAAAACTACAGGGGAGTCGCTCGGATTCTTACACTCAAATTAAGGAAAATACTCCTTTTATTCACATTATCTTACTTTTGCATGAAATTTCGAATAATGGCCGAAGACCACAAAATCATCTTTTCTATGGTGGGTGTCAGCAAAATTGCCCCACCCAACCGGCAAATACTTAGGAACATTTATTTATCCTTCTTTTATGGGGCAAAGATTGGCATCATCGGATTAAACGGTGCTGGCAAGTCGAGCCTGTTGAGAATCATTGCCGGAGCAGATACTTCCTATCAGGGAGAAGTTGTGTATTCGCCAGGTTACACCATAGGATACCTTGAGCAGGAGCCTCGGCTGGATGACGACAAAACGGTTCGGGAGATTGTAGAAGAAGGGGTTTTGCAAATCGTAAACTTGCTCCACGAATACGAAGAAGTAAACAATCGTTTTACGGAACCTCTGAACGAGGACGAGATGACCCGATTAATCGAGCGCCAGGGAGAGCTTACCGAGTTGATAGATCATTTCGATGGATGGGAGCTCGACAACCGGCTCGAGAAGGCCATGGATGCTCTCCGTTGCCCCGAACCATCCTTATTGGTCAGAAATCTTTCGGGAGGTGAAAGACGAAGAGTGGCTTTGTGCCGCCTGCTGCTCAGTCAACCCGATATACTTCTTCTGGATGAGCCCACCAATCACCTCGACGCCGAAAGCATTGAATGGCTCGAGCATCATCTGCAAAACTACAAAGGCACAGTAATAGCCGTTACTCACGACAGATACTTCCTCGATCATGTAGCCGGCTGGATACTCGAACTCGACCGTGGAGAAGGTATCCCATGGAAAGGTAATTATTCTTCATGGCTCGAACAAAAGACCCAACGTTTGGCTCAGGAAGAAAAAAGCGAAAGTCGACGCAGAAAAACCCTCGAACGAGAACTCGAGTGGGTTCGTATGGCTCCACGTGCGCGTCAGGCGAAATCCAAGGCCCGCTTAAATGCTTACGATAAACTTCTCGATGAAGATATTGCACAAAAAGAAGAACGCCTTGAAATATTCATTCCTAACGGCCCTCGTCTGGGAAATAAAGTCATCGAAGCTCAGCATGTGTCAAAGGCTTATGAAAGCAAGCTGTTATTCGAAGATCTGAACTTTTCTCTTCCTCCCGCTGGAATAGTTGGAGTAATAGGACCAAATGGCGCAGGAAAAACTACTCTCTTTCGTTTGATTATGCAGCAGGAAACACCAGATTCTGGAAAATTCGAAATAGGAGAAAGCGTAAAACTGGCATACATAGACCAAGTTCACTCTCCTATCAATCCCGACAAAAGCGTTTTCGAAGTGGTGAGCGAAGGAAATGAACAATTCTACTTAGGCGGAAGGATTATCAATGCAAGAGCTTATCTGGCGCGTTTTAACTTCACAGGTGCCGACCAGGGAAAGAAATGCGGAGTTCTCTCGGGAGGCGAAAGAAACCGCCTCCATCTGGCACTTACCTTGCGCTCTGAAGCCAACGTGCTCCTTCTGGATGAACCTACCAACGATATCGATGTGAATACCTTGCGTGCCCTCGAAGAAGGCTTGCTCAACTTCGCCGGCTGCGCATTGATTATCTCGCACGACCGCTGGTTCCTCGACCGCGTAGCTACCCATATTCTATCTTTCGAAGGAAATTCTCAGGTTTATTTTTTTGAAGGAACCTACAGCGAATATGAAGAAAACAAAAGAAAACGCATAGGCGACGATAACCCCCATCGACTCCGATACAAAAAACTCCAGTGATTTCTTGTTTGGTTTCTCTCTATGAAAAAACCTTTACTCACCCTAAAAACCAAAAAACAGAGTTTGGTTCAATAGGCATTCCCGTCGTATTACCCGACATCATTTCTCCTTCATTTTTCTTGGCCTTAAACAGTAGCACGCCTTCCATCACCTCTAACATCTGCAATGCAACCCTATGCTATCTCTTCTCTTCATTTACTATGTAGTTCGCTCTTGCTCTCAGAACTTTTATCGCCGTAATTTCGGGTTGCTATTTTGGATGGACTGGATTGCCATGATGTGGGTATATAGGCTGCCTGGATAGATATCGCTTTTGGCAAAGGAACCAATAAACTGGCAATGGGTTCCACTACTTTTATCGATCCAGCACTTTATAGATTCTTTGACTATCTTTCCAATCAACAATTTCTTCAATTTTTCTTCTGTTGCCTCTCTCCTGCCTCGCCTTTGCCATGACCACCTTTGCTTTGTTATGCATGGAGATTCATCTTGCAAATTACTTTGCCGGTACAATGTCAGGCATATTCTCACGAATTTTTCTATTTTTTCTGGCTGTAACCCAACCTCGTAGCCTCGCTGTTTTCATCGAATCACCATCCCTATAGAACTCCCATCAAATCTTTATCCTCATTTTTATACTCGTTTCCATTTTTGTTTTGATTTTGATCCTGAAAAAAACCATCCACAAAATGAGTGAAGCAATATCGATGCATGAAACCGCTATGAGAGAAATGAAAAAAATTCTATCAGGCATAAGTGCTTACCTTTGCAAAAAAATTCATTCCTTTGATACCCCCTAACACCCATAATTTTGTAGCCAAAACTCTTGCCGGCCTCGAAGAGGTTCTGGAACAGGAACTAAAAGAGCTTGGAGCCACCCATACACAAATTCTTACCCGAGCAGTTTCTTTCGAAGGCACGCGTGAAACCGTCTATCGCACGAATTACCACTGCCGGACGGCTATTAAGATCCTTGTTCCTCTCATTCAATTCAAAGCAAGCAACAACGAAGAATTATACGAAGGCGTGCGTTCTTTCCAATGGGACCAGATCATGAATTTCAGAGATACTTTTATGGTGGAAACCGTCCTGGTTCATTCAGCCTTCCAGCACTCGCACTTCATCTCGCTGAAAACCAAAGATGCCATAGCCGATTGGTTTACCAACAAATACAAAAGAAGACCGAATGTAGATCGTGAAAATCCCGACATTCGTCTGAGTTTATATATTCATCGCGACGAGTGCACGCTATATCTCGATAGTTCGGGCGACCCCCTGTTCAAACGAGGTTACCGCATGGCTCAAGGACCTGCACCCATGAGCGAAGTTCTGGCCGCCGGCCTGATTAAGCTATCGGGGTGGAATGGGGAGGTGAATTTCGTGGATCCCTTTTGTGGTAGCGGAACGCTATTAACCGAAGCTGCACTTATTGCTCATAACTTGCCCGCAGGACTTTTCAGAAAAAGTTTCGGATTCATGCATTGGCGCGACTTCGACCGAACACTCTGGAACGATATCAAGGCAGATGCCCGTAAGCATAAACGAAATCAGGAATGTGAAATCTTCGGCAGCGATGTCTCCGAAGAAGCTATCGCGATAGCTTCGAGAAACATACACCGTGCTGGATTTTCCAGCGAGATTACCTTGAAAAAAACACGTTTCGAAGATACTTCCTTCGATGGCCCCGGCGTTCTGATTACCAATCCTCCTTATGGCGAGAGATTGCAAACCAATGATATCGTCGCCCTGTACAAAAGCATAGGCGATACTCTCAAACACAACTATAAAGGCTTCGACGCCTGGATCATTACTTCCGACTTCTTTGCATTGAAAAATCTGGGCTTACACCCTACCAAAAAAGTTATCCTCTATAATGGGCCTCTCGAATGCCGCTTTGCTCACTTCGAAATTTACGAGGGAAGCAGAAAACAAAAAAACGACCTTTTCAATACTTTAGAAACTCTTCCCGATACCTCCATCGAGGAATGAAAACATGAAACAACGTGCCACATATTTTGCCGATATTTTACTTCCCCTGGCCGTCGAGGGATATTTTACTTACCGCATCCCCAACGACCTCGCCAAGGATATTAAATTAGGAATGAGGGTGGTAGTTCAGTTCGGTAAACAGAAATTCTACACCGGATTGGTCCGACGTATTCATCAAAACATCCCCAAAGATTACACGCCAAAATACGTTCTTTCGATAGTCGATCCTTATCCCTTGGTAAGCGAAGTGCATTTTCAGTTCTGGGAATGGTTAGCTTCTTATTATATGGCCAATGTGGGCGAAGTGATGAATGTGGCTCTACCTTCCTCCTTGAAACTGGCCAGCGAAACACGCCTCGCTCTCCACCCCGATTTCGACAAAGATTATAGTGGCCTGACTGAAAAAGAAATGATGGTGGCCGAAGCCTGCGAAATCCAAAAACAAATTACACTGGCCGACGTGGCACGAATCACCGAAATGGCCTCTGTATTCGGCTTGATCAAGAAATTGATCGACAAAAAAGTCATCGTACTCGAAGAAGAACTCCAAAACCGTTTTCAACCTAAAACAAGGATCTATCTATCACTTCACCCTGATTACAAAGACAATGACGAAAAATTGAACAAAATCTTCAATGAATTAGAAAAACGAGCACCTCGTCAGAGTGAAGCCTTGCTCATGTTTCTGAGTATGACACGCGACAGGGAAGAAATTAGCCGCAACAGCCTTCAGGCCATGGCGAATCTTGGACCTTCTCCCGTAGATGGCCTCATCAAAAAAGGAATATTCGTGAGCAAGGAACACGTGGTAAGCCGCTTGGGTGAACTTTACAAAGGTGAAACACAGGAAGTAAGATTAACTCCTCTTCAGCAGAAAGTCTATGAATCCATTCGAAAACAATGGAGCGAAAAACCAACGGTTTTACTTTACGGAATAACTTCGAGCGGCAAGACCGAGATTTACATCAAATTAGCCACCGAAATAATTCAGCAGGGAGGCCAAGTGCTTTATCTGCTTCCCGAAATTGCCCTCACAGCTCAAATAGTCAACCGACTGCGAAGATTCTTTGGCGACGATGTAGCCGTTTATCATTCCAAATTCAATGAAAATGAAAGAGCCGAAATATGGAACCGGGTTACTGAAAATCCACTCTATGACCTAAAACCCTTTAAACTTGTCGTAGGAACACGTTCGGCTTTGTTTCTTCCTTTTTCGAACCTGAAACTCATCATTGTGGACGAAGAACATGATGCTTCATTTCGTCAGGCACAACCTGCACCACGCTACAACGCCCGGGACGCCGCCATCTATCTTGCCGGCTTGCTACATGCACGAACCCTTCTGGGTTCGGCCACTCCTTCACTCGAAAGCTATTTCAATGCTCAATCGGGTAAATATGGCTTCGCACAAATTCTTACTCGTTATAGCGACATCATGATGCCCGAAATCATCTTGGCCGACCTGAGAGAAGAAAAAAACAAAGGAGCCTCGAAATCTTTATTTTCACAAACTTTATTACAACTAATCTCCGAAGCCCTTTCTCAAAAGGAACAAATTATCCTGTTTCAGAACCGAAGAGGTTATGCCCCTCGCATCGAATGTGGAAAATGCAACTGGATTCCGCTTTGTAAAAACTGCGATGTTTCTCTAGTCTATCATAAAGAATATCATCAACTACAATGCCATTACTGTGGTTATACGGCACCTCTGCCCACTGAGTGCTCCGTTTGCCACCATACCGCACTCTATTTGAGAGGTTTTGGAACAGAAAAAATAGAAGACGAACTTTCCATCTATTATCCCGAGGCACGTATTGCGCGTTTCGATCTCGATTCGACGAGAAATAAAAATGCACATGTCGATCTTATTCAACGTTTCGAGGACAGAGACATCGATATTCTGGTTGGTACGCAAATGGTAACCAAGGGACTCGATTTTGACCACGTTTCACTAGTAGCCATCTTAAATGCCGATAATATGCTGGCTTATCCCGACTTCAGAGCTTTTGAACGGGGTTATCAATTGATGGCACAGGTGGCAGGCCGGGCAGGACGAAAAAACAAAAGAGGAAAAGTTGTTATTCAAACCTATAATCCTCAGCACCCTGCCATACTTTTCGTCTTGTCGAACGATTACGAGGGAATGGCTCATCAGCAATTGAGTGAACGAGCTCATTACCATTATCCTCCTTTTACACGCTTGATTCTTGTCGAACTAAAATACGCTGACCAGAAAAATCTATTCGAAGGAGCTGACCATCTGGCAAAGCTGCTGCGTGATGAACTTGGGAAAAAAGTAATGGGGCCGGAACAACCAGTCATTTCTCGTATCAAGGGCTTATTTATTTACCAGATCCTTATCAAACTCGACAGAAATCATCTTCTCAACGCAAATAAAGAATTTATTCATCGAACCATACGCCAATTTCAAACCGAAAAAGAATTTCGCCGTTTTATCGTTCAAATTCATGTTGACCCCATGTAAAAAAATGAATAGTGGATGGTGATTGGTGGATGGATGAGTTAAAAGTTGAAAGTTGAAAGTTTATAAAGGAAAAAGGGAGGAAGGGAGACGAGGAGACGAGGAGATAGGGAGAATGGTGGATGGTGGATGGTGAATAGTGATTGGTGGGGGATTGTAGATAGCAGTTAGTGATTGAAGCTTGGTGGTTGTTAATTGTCAGTTGTAAGTTATTTGTTGTTAGTGGTTCGTTGTCAGTTGTTAGTGGTTCGTTGTCAGTTAATTTGCAAGCCAAATTCATTAAAAAATATGATCCTTTAAGATTTTTCTTTTTATTTTTACGGTCAAACAATGAGGGATGCATAGAAAATCGTCCTCTTTTTTCCGCCGCAAATCCGTTGAACTGATTATCGAACATGCCGAAGACAAAGTTGAAGGACAAACGAGTCTGAGGCGCAATCTCGGGGTTGCCGATCTTACCGCTCTGGGTATAGCCGCCATTATCGGTGCGGGTATTTTCAGTACGATTGGTACTGCAGCAGCTTATGGGGGGCCTGCTGTTTCACTTTTGTTCATCTTTACGGCTATAGCTTGTGGTTTTTCGGCCCTGTGCTATGCAGAATTTTCTTCGGCCATACCTATTAGTGGCAGTGCTTATACTTACGCTTATGCTTCATTTGGTGAACTCATCGCCTGGATTATTGGCTGGGACCTCATCATGGAATATGCTATCGGAAACATTGCCGTAGCAATTTCCTGGTCGGGTTATTTTACTGGATTGATGGAGGGTTTGGGCATACCCATCCCTCAATTTTTATGTATCGATTATCTGACTGCCTCCAGAGGTTTTCATGAGATTATCGAATCGGGAATATCTGTCGAACAAGCCAGCCGGCAATTGCAGGAAGCTTTTCAGGCATGGACTACGGCTCCACAGATAGCAGGAATAAGGTTGATAGCCGATATTCCTGCCTTTGGCATCGTGGTGCTCATTAGCTGGCTGGTTTATGTTGGAATTCACGAAACCAAGGTGGCTGGAAATTTCATGGTATTGCTCAAACTCATTACTTTACTTGTAGTCATCGGAGTGGGAGCATTTTATGTAAATCCCGACAACTGGTCGCCTTTTGCTCCCAATGGAATATCGGGAGTGCTAAAAGGTACTGCTGGGGTATTTTTTGCCTATATTGGTTTCGATGCAATCAGCACGACTGCCGAGGAAGCACGCAATCCAAGGCAAGATTTGCCCCGGGCCATGATTTATGCCTTGCTGATAACTACAATCCTATACATCCTCATCAGCCTCATTCTCACAGGTATGGTTCCTTACAGTCACCTCGAGGTATCCGATCCTCTGGCCTATGTTTTTTCGTTTCATCACATCAACTGGCTTTCGGGGATTATTAGTTTGAGTGCTATTATAGCCATGGCAGGTGTACTTTTGGTCTTCCAAGTAGGGCAACCCCGCATCTGGATGAGCATGAGCCGCGATGGACTGCTTCCTAAAATCTTTTCGAAACTACATCCCCGACATCGCACACCGGCTTTTGCCACCATCGTTGCAGGCATTCTTGTGGCCGTTCCTTCCCTTTTCCTCAATCTTACTGAAGTTACCGATCTCACCAGTATAGGTACTCTCTTCGCCTTCGTCCTCGTTTCGGGTGGAATTTTAGCCGTCAATCCACACGGCAAAAAACAAAAAAAAGACGACATCAACCGAAAATTCGTCGTACCTTATTTGAATAGCAGAATCTGGCTCCTACCTATCTGGACTATCATGATAGGTAGTTTGTTTTATTTCCAACCCGAAGGGTTTATTAAATCTGACGGTTTGACTTCATTGATAGGAAATATACCCATTTTATTATTTGCTATCTGTTCCATCATTATCTCGATATTTGCCATCTTGAAGGAATGGTCGCTGATACCTGTATTGGGACTTCTTACCAACCTGTATCTGATGTCGCAGTTGGGGATAACTAACTGGATGCGATTTTTGATATGGTTGGTGATCGGGTTAATCATTTATTTTACTTATGGATATCGGAAAAGCCGCTTAAAAGGCTGGCTCAAACAAATAAAAACAGACTGATATGTTGACTTGGCAGGCAATTGCATTGTTCTTGGGTGGAATATTTGCGGGTTTTGTAAACACTCTGGCTGGAGGTGGAAGCATTGTGAGCCTTTCGCTCATGCTCCTGTTTGGTTTGGATGCCAATGTAGCCAATGGGACAAATCGTTTGGCCATTATTTTTCAAAGCCTTACCTCAAGTGAGACTTTTCGGGTTAACAAAATTCTGGATTTTAAACGTGGGAAAGCTGCTGTATGGAGTGCCCTGATTGGCTCACTGGCCGGTGCCTGGGTAGCAGTCGACCTGAATAAGGAAATCATCGAAAAAATAATTACCATCGTCATGATGGCCATGCTGTTGTTTATTTTTTATAATCCTTCGAGATGGCTGAAGGGAGACCCTGAACGTAATGCCAAACCGGCTAACCTGTTCGAAATCTTTTTGTTTCTGGTCATTGGATTTTATGGTGGATTTGTGCAGGTAGGAATCGGTTATTTACTTCTGGCCGGGCTTGTACTTCAAGCGGGTTATGATTTGGTAAAAGCCAATGCCTTGAAGGTTTTCATCACTTTTGTCTATTCACCTTTTGTCTTTGCCATATTCGTATGGCATCACCAGGTGAGCTGGATTCATGGAATTCCATTAGCCATTGGGGCATCAATCGGAGCATTTATTGCCTCAAAATTGGCAATTAAAAAAGGAGGAGGGTTCATTCGCTGGACAATAGTCGTAATGATCCTGATTACAGCTCTTCAAACTTTCAATGTCATCGACCTAACCACCTTATTCTCCTTTCTGAAACCGAAATAAAAATTGAAGGAGAGATTTTTTTATTTTGTCTCGTAAAGTTTTTCTCTATCGACTTTTTCGACCATTTCATTATTCTTCAGCTTGCGCGAAATTGCCGAAAAAGGAGCTATGATGACGTCTTCTCCTTCCTTCAAACCCGATATAATTTCGATGTAATTGTTATCCTGAATTCCTGATTTTACTTCTCTGAGCCGGGCTATGCCATTATCGTAAACGAAAACATATTCCTTGATAATTTCAGGCAATTTATTTTCGCTTTGTTCGGTTTGTGATTCTTCCTCGGGTTTGGAAGCTTTACGGGTAATTCTACCCGTAGTATCAGAACGAGTAGTTACTGCCTGAATAGGAACCGAAAGTACGTCGAAACGTCTTTGGGTTTGAATCTCGGCGGTAGTCGACATTCCTGGCCGAAAAGGGCTATAATCGGGCTGATCAGGGGGTATTAAATCGAGATAGGAGGATTTGAGCAATTGAATTTTTACCTGAAAATTGGTAACTTGGTCTATGCTCACGCCCGTGGTGGTGGCCGAAGTAGCTACTTCGGTTACTATTCCCTTGAATTTGCGATTCAAATAGGCATCTACTTCTATCAATGCCGTATCACCCAGTTTTACCTTAATGATGTCGTTTTCATTGACATCTACTTCGGCTTGCATCTCATCGAGATTAGCTATTCGCATGATTTCGGTACCGGCCGAAAATTGTGAAGCACCCATTACCCTTTCGCCCTTTTCTACACTCAGTTTTGAAACCCTTCCATCGGCAGGCGCATAAACCGCCGTCTTCGTTAGATCTTCACGGCTTTTTTTCAGGGCTGCATTGGCACTGCTTATGGAATATTCCGCAGCTTTTATCGTAGCCTGAATTGCATCCAAATCGGCCTTGGCTACTTCATAATTGGTCTTGGCAGTTTCAAAATCGGCATCCGAGATTACCTTCTTCTCCCAAAGCGCTTTGTTACGCAGATAAACGGTTTCGGTATTCTGAAACCTTGCTTCCAACTGAGCCAACTGCGCCTTGGCATTCACCAGATTTGCCCTTTGTGAGTTGAGCTGAGCTTCTGCCTGCTCGTAAGCCGATTTATAAATCTCCGGATCTATGCGTACCAAAATATCACCAACCTTTACTCTGTCGCCTTCCTTTACAAAAATTTCTATTACTTCTCCCGAAATATAAGGACTAATCTTAATATCCTTTACCGGCTGAATTTTACCCGTAGCAGATATCGCCTCAATGATATTCCGTTTTTGTACCTTTTCGGTGGCAACTCGCTGATAATTATTGTGATTCTTTTTATTTACGGCCAGAATAACCAATAAAATCACTACTAAACCCGCCCCAATTATCCAATAAAGTCGTTTATTCTTCTTCATGATAAAAATTTTATGATTGATAGAATAATTAATTCAATACTAATGGTTTTCCCTCATAAAAGTCCAAAATCTTGACCTTGAAAATAAAATCATATTTTGCCTGAATAAGTTCCGACTGTGCCTTGTTGAGGTCTTCCTTGTTCTGGTTGTATTCAACGGCATTGAGCAAGCCCACGGCATATTTTTCACTGGCGTAATTAAAACTTTCTTGCTGGGCATGTAACTTGGTTTCGGCGGCTACATATTTTTTCAAGGCAGCACTTGCATCGGCATAAGCTTGTACGATGAGTTTACGGAGATTGTTTTGCGACAGTTGAAGGTCAAGTTCGGCATTGGCAACTGCAATTTTCGTTCGCTGTACATTGTTCCTGGAACGGTAACCATTGAAAATGGGTATGTTCAAATAAAGCCCAAGCGATTGATTTTCATTGGCTTTTAACTGATCACCGAAAGGTTTTACCCGATAGGAATATTCCGGTGAAATTCCTATGACCGTATCCCCGGTAAGTTGAGTAATCCCAATGGGATAAGCTATGAGAGTGGGAGGCACATTGGGGTCCTTTTCGAGTGAAACTCCCGAATAACCCGTTCCCCAACTGCCGTTGAGTGCAAGCGTCGGACCATAACTTCCGCGATTGATGTCGAATTCTTTTCTGGCAGATTCTATTCTGTATTTCGAAGAAATGATTTCGGGTTGATGCTGCAAGGCATAATTAACCACCTGATCAACGGGCGAAAGGCTGATATTTACCGAAGGAGCCGCCAACTCAGGAGCTACAACACTAAAACCGCGCGAATCTTCCAGATCGATGAGCTGAGATAATTGCAACAATGCCAGTTCATAATTATTGCGAGCTTCAACCAACTGCAACTCGGCAGATGCCACCTGCGCCTCCATGTTCAACAATTCACCCTGTGCCAGTGAACCCGATTCTACTAAAATCTTTATCCGATCACGCTGTAATTTCACCACCTTTAACTGACTCTCCGATATATTCAACAACTCTGCATTATACAAGGCCTGAAGATAAAATGTGGCAACATTCAGCGATATGTCGTTCATCATTTTTTCCACCTCCAGTTCACTTATATTCAAATCGAGCTGGCTCTTACGCAAGGTGTTGAGCTTCTGAAAGCCACTAAATAACACCATTTGCGTAGAAACATAAAAACTGTTAGACCTTACCCTTTCGGTTGCAAACTGATTCGTAAATGGATCGATGGTTTGTCCCCAATTGTACACATGCGTGGCATTACCTCCCAAAGTGGGCAACATCGTCAGCTTCGATTCCGTCGTATTAATCTTCTGAAGCTGAACATTCAACATTTGTTTCTTGACGTTAATATTGTGATTGCGGGCATAGGTAATACATTCTTCCAGCGTCCATTCATGAATTTCCTGACCGTAACCTAAAAAAGGTAAAAAGAAAAGCAGCATCAATAAAATGACCTGCTTCAAAATCTTAAAGGAATTCATCATATTTAGACCAATTTTCAAATTGTAAAATCTAATTTCCTGAGTTTTGATACAATTTATACTTCCACGTTTAGACGATAACCGAAAAATGATGTTACATTTTCAGGCTCAAAACGCTTCAAAGGTATGACTTTCTGGTATAGCACAAAAGAATGTGAGATGAAATTATTTATTCTCCTTGGCAAACATCGATAAACACCCGATGAGAACTTCATTTCTTTTTTTGAATTTTCTTCAAGATAAGTCAATGAATTAATAAGAGTGGCTTATATTTGTGCATTGATTCCTTTAGAACTCTATGATGAGAAAAATTCGCATCTCGATGATTTTGTTGCTCACGGGTATTCTATCCTCGGTGCAGGCACAGCAATTGAAAAGCGATACCTTCGACGTGGTACATTATGATCTCCATTTGGACATCATGAATTTTCAGGCCAAACAGCTGAATGGATTTGCCATTCTCACCCTTACTCCCAAGATGAATCAACTTTCATACATTTCACTCGATTTGCTGAGTCTTCAGGTGGACTCGGTAAAAGTGGAAGGACAGCCTGTAGTGTCATGGTATCAGGATGACACTCTGTTGCGCATCCCTTTGATATCGCCGGTTTCAGTGGGCGATACCTTTCAGATGCGAATTCGTTATCATGGCACTCCCATTGTTGAACCTGCCGGATGGGGCGGTTTTCACTTCGATTCATGGATTGCCTATAACCTTGGTATTGCCTTTCAGGCTAACCCACACAACTATGGTCGCGCTTGGTTCCCCTGTATAGACGATTTTATCGACCGCGCCACTTACGATTATTATATTACTACCGAAGCCGGCAAAACTGCCGTATGTGGTGGCTTGCTCATCGATTCTATCGTCCATCCCGACAACAGCATTACCTGGCATTGGAAAATGAACCAGACCATCCCAGCTTATCTGGCTTCCGTAGCCGTGGCTTCCTATATCAAAATTGCCGACATTTACAACGGTATCCAAACCGATATTCCGATTTCATTGTACTTCAGACCTTCCGATACTGCAGCCGTCAATAATCTTTTCGTAAATCTGAAAAATATTCTTTCGGTATATGAGAACCATTGGGGCGCTTACAGCTTCGACAGAGTAGGCTATGTAGGTACCATACAAGGAGCTATGGAACACGCTGCTAATATTGCCCTTCCGGTGAGCACCCTTTCGTCGGGCTATGAATGGCTTTATGCGCATGAACTCTCGCACATGTGGTTCGGCGACAAGATTACCTGCTCATCGGCCGAGGATATGTGGCTCAACGAAGGATGGGCAGTCTTCAACGAATCTCTGTATCGTGAAGGAATATATGGCTATCCGGCCTATCGCAGCAACATGAACTCCAAACTTGCAAACGTACTGCAATATTGCCATATCAAGGACAACGGCTATAGAGCTCTTTATGGAATTCCCAATGAATATACCTACGGAGAAACCGTTTACCAAAAAGGTGGCGTTGTTGTTCATACGCTCAGAAACTATCTCGGCGATAGCCTTTTCTTCCCTGCCATTAGCAATTTTCTACAGGATTATGCCTTCCAACCCGTTTCTTCTTTCCAATTGAGAGATTATCTTACCCAATATACCGGGATAGACATGACACCTTTTTTTGATGGATGGGTGTTCTCCCCAGGATTTCCCTGCTTTGTGATCGACTCCTGTCAGATGGTTCCTTCAGGACAAAATTTTCTTACTACGGTTTTTGTTCATCAAAAGCTGAAAGGAGCGCCTGAATATTATCATAACAACCGTTTGTTCATCAGCTTTATTGATTCTTTGTGGAATACGCATGATTTTATGATGGAATTTTCGGGAGAATTTGGCAGTCAGACGTTTGTCCTACCTTTTAAACCCACACTATGTCTTGCCGATTATTACGATAGAATTGCCGATGCAACCACCGATGCTAGTTTACGAATACATAGTTCCGGAGATTACGATTTTCCAAATACTTTTTTCAGGCTTAGCATAACCTCCCTTGCCGATTCGGCATTTTTCAGAGTAACACACAACTGGGCAGCTCCCGATAGCCTTAAGACTCCTCTGCCGGGATTGACTCTTTCCGATTATCGTTATTGGCGCATCGAAGGTATTTACCACGTACCTTTTCAAGCCAAGGGACGATTCTTCTACTCCCGTCCTTCCCACCTCGACGATTCTCTGCTGCAAAACCTCAACGATTCTCTCGTCATCCTTTATCGAAAAAATGCCTCCGAAGAATGGCAGGGAATACCCTTTACTCGCACAGGCACTCTTGCAGGCTATATTACCGTAAATGATCTTCAACCCGGTGAATATACCCTCGCCTCATGGGACGAATATTATGTTGGAAAAACCGAAATCATTCTTACCGACAATAAAATTTCGATTCATCCTAACCCAGTTCTTGGACATTGTACGATAAAGGTTGCATCGAATCATTCCTCCGTGCTCAAAATATATGCTTCTTCGGGTGTACTGTTGCTGAAAAAACCACTTCCGTCAGGTACACATGAATTGAATTACGATTTCTCCCGATTTCCTGCAGGCTTTTACATCGCCAGACTCGAAGACACCAACGGACATTCCCTTGCACATGAAAAATTTATAGTAGGAAAAAGATGATTTGTTCTCTCATCAAAATACAAGATCACCACATTGAATTTCATTGTGTTATAAAATAAATCATCCGTCAGCATCATCAAAATATGAACCTTTTGAAGAAAGAATTTTTTCATTCGGGAATATTGTTTTAAATTACATACGCGCGCGAAAAAGCATTGTCCTGTGGGCAACCAAATTTCATCTTTTGCTGCCGGAATGAATGTTTCCAACAAGAAGCGGAGCTATATGTTTACATTATCTCCCGGCGATTCGATGTTTGAAAAGTGTATGATTCAATATACTCCTGCTGAAAAGAGATTTCTAATATTTATGCGACCCCAGCCCATGTTGGAGGCTACTAACAACAACATGGTGCACTTTGACAACTAATACAATTTTTCTTACCAGAATCAGGTTGTAAATGTGTACAAGCCTAAAACATGGTATTTTGAAAGCCAGAATATGCAGACAACATACAGCGAAATAAGCATAGAACAAGTTTTAAAGAAGGCCACGAAGAAAGCTGAGATATGCAAACCCGTTACCTTGCCCAGGTCACGGCACAGCTATACCACAGATTTGCCTGAAGCAGAAACCAATGTGAGGTTTAACTAAGAATTGCTGAGGCACAAGAACTCAAAAAACAATGAGATTTACACACAGATGAGCCAAAAAAGTTTGTAGAAAATAAAATCGCCTTTTGATGATATGTAAAATATTTATATTTTTGTTGAATATATGAGGTACGAATTACATATATACACCCAAAATGGATGGTATTATATGGTTTTATCACATATATAAATGAGTTATGGTGCATTTTAAATGACGACAAGACAACATAATGATGAATGCGATTACAGATTTATGCAATACTTTAAACAGGACGATACACGAGCCTTTGTATCATAATTTCTATAATATTCCAAACGAATTAAAATACAACCAAACATTTACTTCAATCGACTTAATAGAAGACAGCCAAATAGCAATAGAAGAATTTGAAAGTGCTAAATCATTAGGGAAACAAGGAAGAAGCACGTTGCTTATTTATGGACTTCTTCAATCCCTTTTTCTTCAACAAGACGGACTTTATCATTTGTATAAATGTGTTGTGGATGAAAATATTAAACAAACAGACTTTTTCGACACATTTTCTTTTGACAAGAATATTAGGGAAGTCCGAAACGACATTGCAGGACATCCTACAAACAGAAAAAATATAGAGTTTTATTTTATTGCTAAAGGACCAATTTCAAAAGACAGGTTTACATACGCTGGATATACACCAGAATTTAGAAAAGTTGAAGTTGACTTAAAAACATTCATTTCAAAACAATCTGAATTTACAATAAATGTACTTCAAACAGTTCTTGACAAAATCTTAAAAAAAATTGAAATGAAAAAAGACGAGCATAAAAACAAAGCACTTAAAGAAATGATAGTTGGTGCAGACAGAAATATTCAACTTATTTATCGTGGAATTAGAGATACAGACAGAAATTTTCAAGGAGAATGGGGTATTTCAGGAGTTAAAAATGCTTTAGATGAGATACGAATAGAGTTGAATATAAGGTACAATAACAACTTGCCAAGTGGTATTTCCGAAGTATTTAGACTAACTGACTACATTATTGCTCGTTTCAATGAGTGGTGGACAGAAAATAATCTATTAGAAAATAATGATGCAGAGATATTTCTTGATAGTTTAGGGAAACAACTTGACGAGCTAAAAGAAATGTTGATAGAAATTGACGAAGAATTTAATAAATAGAAAAACGCACCATAACAGGCGTTTGGCTCAATGGCGGGTGAAGTGGTTAAATGAACATACTAACATTGTTATTCACCGAGAAGCAAGTAAGGTGATTAATAAAGACATTGGACAGTTATTCTTTTGGCTGGATAAAACTAAATATGAAAAATTTATTCATCCTCTGACTGTTGACGAAATCAATAAGTATAAGGATAATAATACTGTCGAAGCTATGAATATAAAGTTAGACAGTTATAATATTTTAAAGACCACCGCCCCATTTGATGAACCAATAAAAACGATTAGCGAAAAAATTGATAAAACGCCAAATGATATAGAAGATTCTAAATTACTGAGTGAAGTTATCCATGACCGAGTTGATATACTAATAACTGAAGATAAAAAGATACATTACAAAGCAAGATTGGCGGGTATTTCTAATAGGGTTTACAATATAGAATCTTTTCTAGAAAAGACATTTGCGGAAAATCCTTCTTTAGTTGACTATAATGTACTTTCTGTAAAACAACAGCTTTTGGGGAAAGTCAAATTAGCTGATAGTTTTTTTGATAGTTTTCGTGAAGACTATCCTGGATTTGATAAATGGTTTAATGGGAAATCAAATGAAATTTCTTATACATGCTATTATGGTGATGAAATTGGAGCATTTCTATATATTAAGAAAGAAGATGAAACTGAAAACTATTCAAATATATCACCGTCATTTCAGCCCAAAAAACGGCTTAAGATTGGTACTCTTAAGGTAACTCTTAATGGATTTAAAGTCGGAGAAAGATTACTTAAAATAGTATATGATAATGCTCTAAAGCAAAAAGTGGACGAAATTTATGTGACAATTTTTGATAAGCGACCCGAACAAATAAGGTTAATTGGACTTTTAGAAAGTTTTGGCTTTAAATATCATGGAGTTAAGTCGTCCTCTGCGGGTGAAGAAAAAGTCTATATTCGAGATTTTAAACCAAAATTCGATAAGGAAAATCCAAGATTCACATATCCATATTTTTCTAAGAAAACTAATATTTGGTTTGTTTCAATATTTCCAGAATATCACACTGAACTTTTCCCTGATTCAATTTTAAAAACCGAATCTCTGATTGACTTTATCGAAAATGAACCACATAGAAATGCAATAAGCAAAGTTTATGTATCTCATTCAAAGGAAAGAAATATAAAAAGGGGAGATACAATTGTATTTTATAGAACGGGTGGACTATATAAAGGCGTTGTTACAACTATTGGAATTGTTGAAGGTGTTATTAACCCTGTAAAAAATTTTTCACATTTAGTCGAATTATGTAAAACTAAGTCTATCTTAACAGAAGCTGAATTAAAAAAATTTTGGGAACAATATGGAAATTATAAACCATTTGTTGTAACTTTTTTATATGCCTATTCATTTCCCAAACGACCTAATTTGGCAAAATTAATAGAATTAGGTATTATTGCCGGACCCAACCAAATGCCAAGGGGTTTTTCTAAAATAACAGAAAATGATTTAATTAAATCATTAAAAGCATCTGAAAGCAATGAAAGTATTGTTGTCGATTAAACCACAATTTGCAGAAAAGATTTTCAACGGCACAAAACAGTTTGAGTTTAGAAAATCTATTTTTAAAAATAAAAAGGTAAAAAGTGTTGTCGTTTATGCTTCTTCTCCCGTCCAGAAAGTAATAGGAGAGTTTGAGATCGAGGAAATTTTAATGGAAAATCCAGCAACACTCTGGGAAATTACACATAATTTTTCAGGAATAACAAAGGAATATTTTGACTAGTATTTTACTGTAAGAGACATTGCGTATGCTATAAAGATTATTAAAACTAAGAAATATAATAAACCTCTGAATTTGAAAGATGATTTTGGGATTAATTTTCCACCGCAATCATTTATGTATTTGGAAGAAAAAAAAATGCACTGTGCACAACACATGGTATAGTGCATGCGGGTTTAAGTGGTTCGCGAAGGTTTGTAGCTCGTAAAAAAAGTCGGTGTACCCCTGATAAGAAATCGCTTCGCACTCCCGCACGACACCATACCGCAAACCGTTACCACCAAGTATAGAAAACAGAAACAACAGACTGAATATTGAAAAGTAAACCATTGTGAAAGGACAGAAAAACGAAATATTGACAAGACAAGAAAGCCGACCGCACCAGCCAACCCGATAAAGTTTTATTTTTTGCCGATATACATTTTTTGTTTTTTAAGAGCCAACCCACATTGCACACATTGCCAAAGCCACACAAGCCAACGCTCGAACCAAAGCTTGCAAAAGAGCTGCAATTTTGTTTACCATCCGTACTAAATTGTTACTTTTGAGTGCTAATTGAAACTTGTTGAATTTTAAAAAAGAAAAAATATAAATGACAAAGAAAAACGGAAACGGCACAGAAGAACCTTTAGAAAAACAATCGCTCGGCAAGCTCGAGACAACGCTCTGGAAAGCAGCCGACAAATTGAGAAAGAATATTGATGCTGCTGAATATAAGCATGTGGTGTTGGGATTGATTTTTCTGAAATACATCTCTGATGCTTTTGAAGAATTATATGCCCGACTAAAAACCGAAGAAGAGCTGGGAGCCGATCCTGAAGACAGAGACGAATACAAAGCAGAGAACGTTTTCTTTGTACCGCAGAGAGCACGTTGGAGTTTTCTATTATCCAAAGCAAAACAACCCGATATTGGCAAGTATGTGGATGAGGCTATGGATGCCATAGAAAAGGAAAATCCTTCACTAAAAGGTGTTTTGCCCAAAGTATATACGCGACAAAACCTCGATCCCACCAGTTTGGGAGAATTGATCGACTTGATTGGCAACATTGCCCTTGGCGATACCAAAGCCCGCAGTGCCGATGTACTGGGACACGTTTTTGAATATTTCCTTGGTGAATTTGCCCTTGCCGAAGGCAAGAAGGGAGGACAATTCTACACCCCACGGAGTGTTGTTGAATTGCTGGTTGAAATGTTGGAGCCCTATCACGGGCGGGTGTTTGACCCCTGTTGCGGTTCCGGCGGTATGTTTGTTCAATCGGAAAATTTTGTAACCGAACATCAGGGAAGGGCAAACGATATTTCCATTTACGGACAGGAGAGCAACCAAACAACCTGGCGGTTGTGCAAGATGAACCTGGCTATTCGCGGCATCGACAGTTCGCAGGTGAAATGGAACAACGAGGGTTCGTTCCTGAACGATGCTCATAAAGACCTGAAAGCCGATTATATTATTGCCAATCCGCCATTTAACGTGAGCGATTGGGGCGGAGAATTATTACGAAACGATGTCCGCTGGCAATATGGTGTACCGCCGGTTGGCAACGCCAACTATGCTTGGATTCAACACTTTCTTTATCACTTGGCACCCAACGGACAAGCCGGTTTTGTGCTGGCTAAAGGTTCGCTCACAACCAAAACATCGGGAGAAGGTGAAATACGAAAAGCATTGGTTGAAAATAATTTGATTGATTGCATTGTAAACCTGCCGGCAAAGCTTTTTCTGAATACACAAATTCCTGCTTCGCTTTGGTTTATGAATCGCAACCGTACAAATGGCAAATTCCGTGACCGGAGCAACGAGATTTTATTTATTGATGCGAGAAACCTTGGCCATTTAATAAACCGCAGAACCAAAGAACTTTCGCAAGAAGACATACAGAAAATTGCAGAAACCTATCACAACTGGCGAAACCCTGATGGAAAATATGAAGATATTGCTGGTTTTTGCGCCTCTGCTCCAATTAGTAAAGTAAAAGAACTGGATTATGTGCTTACGCCCGGTCGGTATGTTGGTTTACCCGACAACGACGACGACTTCGATTTCAACGAACGTTTCACTGCCCTGAAAGCCGAACTGGAAGAGCAGCTGAAAGAAGAAGCACGGTTGAACGAAATCATTCTTGAGAATTTATCAAAAATCAAACTCAACAACAATCAATAATCATGGATAAAATTCGCATTTCACAATTAAAATCGGTTTTCGACGAAATAGGTCACTTTATTACAAGTAATGATGGCAAGGAACAAGTGGAAGTTTGGTTTGCCCGGGAATTGATGGTTGCATTGGGATATGCCCGTTGGGAGAATTTTCAGGTCGCAATCGGCAGAGCTGTTGAGTCATGTAAAACACAGAATATCAATGTCGATGATCATTTTCGTGAGGTCACGAAAATGATCGAAATTGGGAAAGGTGGTCAACGTGAAATTACCGATTATATGCTCACCAGATATGCCTGTTATCTGATAGCACAAAACGGTGATCCCAAAAAAGAGGAGATTGCTTTTGCGCAAAGCTATTTTGCCGTTCAAACCCGAAGAGCCGAATTGATTGAAGAACGGCTTAATTTGATTTCCCGCCTTGAAACCCGCGATAAACTGCGAGCTTCCGAAAAGCAGCTTTCGCAAAATATCTATGAACGCGGTGTTGATGATAAAGGTTTTGGACGTATCCGCTCTAAAGGTGATACCGCGTTATTTGGTGGACATACTACCGAAGATATGAAAAACAGACTTGGCATAAAGTCGAATCGACCGCTGGCTGATTTTCTTCCTACTTTGACTATTGCTGCCAAAAACCTGGCTACCGAAATGACCAACTATAATGTAGAAACCAAAAATCTGTATGGCGAACAGCCTATTACTCAAGAACACATAGAAAATAACGCCAGTGTGCGAGAAATGTTGGATAAGCGAGGTATAAAGCCTGAGAATCTTCCGCCTGCCGAGGACATCAATAAACTTGAACGTCGTGTGGCTGCTGAAGAAAAGCAAATTGAAAAGGCAAGTCCCAAATTGCCCAAAAGCGACAACAAACAATAAATCCATTTTTTTGAGATAAAACTTACCGAATGAAGAAAGGGTACATGTACATATTGGAATGCAGCGACGGGAGCTATTATACGGGAAGCACGACCAATTTGGAATTGCGATTGCAACAACATCAAAGCGGCGAAGGGGCAAATCACACGAAGAAACGACTGCCTGTAACACTGGTGTATTACGAAGTATATTCGAGAATTGATGAAGCGTTTTATCGCGAAAAACAGGTTCAAGGCTGGAGCCGAAAGAAGAAAGAAGCATTAATAAATGGAAATCCTGAATTGTTACCGCAATTAGCCGTCGCCTATAGAGATTTGAAAAGTAGTGGTGGTTTTGAGAATATTAATGGTGGTTTCGAGAATATTAATGGTGGTTTCGAGAGCCTCAACCACCAAGAAGATACGGTGTCTTCGAGAACCTCAGACACCGTATCATTAAGTGCCTCAGATGCCGTTACAGTACCGCTGCCTGAGGCTCTCGAAGGCAGCGACAAAGAAACCCTCGAAGACACCGTCACCCCATCTAAAAATGAATGCAAATGAGTGAGTGGAAGGAAACGACTTTGGCTGATTTATGCACTGATATTTCTTATGGCTATACCGAAAGTGCAAAACAGGAAAAAATTGGTCCTAAATTTTTAAGAATTACAGATATTGCATCTGGACGGCTTGAATGGGATAAAGTTCCATATTGTCCAATTAACGAATCTGATTTTGAGAAATATAAATTATTACCTGGAGATATTGTTATCGCTAGAACTGGTGCAACTACAGGTGCTAATTATACAATAAAAGAATCTGACCCTAAAGATGTAGTTTTTGCTTCATACTTGATTAGATGTAAAATAAATCCTCAAATCGCAAATCCGTATTATATAGGACAGTTATTAAGGTCGCCAAACTGGTCAGATTATGTAGATGCTATTGCTGGAGGTTCTGCGCAACCTGGAGCAAATGCTAAACAATTAGGCAGTTTTGAATTTTTATTACCATCAATTGATATCCAAACCGCCATTGCCTCCATTCTTTCCAGCCTCGATGATAAAATAGACCTGCTTCACCGCCAAAACGCTACGCTCGAAAAAATGGCCGAAACACTTTTCAGGCAGTGGTTTGTGGAAGAAGATAATGATGATACTATTTCTCAATTAATCTCTATCCAAAATGGATATGCTTTTAAAAGTAAAGATTTCAGAGAGAACGGTATTCATGGTGTAATAAAAATCAAGAATATTTCTGACGGAATTATTGATATTGAAAAAACTGATTTCATTGAAAATGAAATTGCAAAATCGGCTCAAGAACGATTCAAGATTAGAACTGGAGATATTCTTATTGCAATGACAGGTGCAGAAATTGGTAAATTGGGCATCATTCCAAAAACAAATAAAAACTTATGGTTGAATCAAAGAGTTGGATTATTAAAGGAAAAGTTCCGCGGGTCCAAATATTTGGCTTATTTACAATTAAAGTCAGAGTTTGGACAGGACTATATTGAGAACACCGCAACAGGTAGCGCACAGCCTAATATTAGCGGAACAGGAATTGAGAATTGCGGTTTCCCAAAGCTTTCAGAGAAACAAATCAAAGAATATTCCTATCAAATAGGAGAATTATTTGAAAAAGTAATTTTTAATTTAGGTCAGATAAAAACCTTAACCGAATTACGAAACATGTTGTTGCCCAAGCTGATGAGCGGGGAGATAAGAGTGGAGTCCCATCGGGACGAAACCTCTGTAGAAACAAATAACGACACCGCCACCCTCAGCCCCGTAGGGGCGGCATTTAAAACAATCAAACATGGCTAATACATACACACAATTATTGGTACAAATTGTATTTGCTGTAAAAGGTCGTCAAAACCTTATTTCTGAAAACCATCGGGAACAGATAGAAAAATACATTTGTGGCATCATTAAACATAAACAATCCAAGCCATTGGCTATTTATTGCAATCCCGACCATTGCCATGTGTTGATAGGGCTTCATCCTTCACAATCTCTTTCGGATTTAACAAGAAACATCAAAGCCAATGCGTCCAAATATATCAATGATAATAAATGGATACCAGGAAAATTTGAATGGCAGGAAGGATACGGAGCATTTACATACAGTCGGTCACAATTGAATGCGGTAGTAAATTATATCCTAAATCAACAGGAACATCACCGTAAAAAAACATTCAGAGAAGAATATATGGAATTTTTGCAAAAATTTGAGATTGAATATGATGAAAAATATTTATTTCAATTTAACGACTAAAGGTATCGCCCCTACGGGGCTTGCTTTATCTTATGATATAAATCTTTTGCTACAAAAGTGTTGCTCCTACGGAGCTGAATTTATGGTGCAAATATCATTTGGATGAATTTATAGTGAAAGCTGCAAGTCATGCGACAACTATGGGTCATATAAAAAGGAGTGATTTGGATGAAGCGATGGTGTTAATTCCCTCAGATAAAGAATTAGAAGAAATGACATTGGCAGTGGAACCATTGATTAGTAAAATTATAAGTAATAACAAGCAAATTAAATTACTTGTAAATCTTCGTGACATTTTATTGCCCAAGCTGATGAGTGGGGAGATAAGAGTGGAGTCCCATCGGGACGAAACCTCTGTAGAAACAAATAACGACACCGCCACCCTCAGCCCCGTAGGGGCGGCATTTAAAACAATCAAACATGGCTAATACATACACACAATTATTGGTACAAATTGTATTTGCTGTAAAAGGTCGTCAAAACCTTATTTCTGAAAACCATCGGGAACAGATAGAAAAATACATTTGTGGCATCATTAAACATAAACAATCCAAGCCATTGGCTATTTATTGCAATCCCGACCATTGCCATGTGTTGATAGGGCTTCATCCTTCACAATCTCTTTCGGATTTAACAAGAAACATCAAAGCCAATGCGTCCAAATATATCAATGATAATAAATGGATACCAGGAAAATTTGAATGGCAGGAAGGATACGGAGCATTTACATACAGTCGGTCACAATTGAATGCGGTAGTAAATTATATCCTAAATCAACAGGAACATCACCGTAAAAAAACATTCAGAGAAGAATATATGGAATTTTTGCAAAAATTTGAGATTGAATATGATGAAAAATATTTATTTCAATTTAACGACTAAAGGTATCGCCCCTACGGGGCTTGCTTTATCTTATGATATAAATCTTTTGCTACAAAAGTGTTGCTCCTACGGAGCTGAATTTATGGTGCAAATATCCTGTAGATATAAACTTGTGTTGCAAATATACAAATGTACCGCACATATGTGGCATGGTTTATCTTATAATTTGCTACAAAGGTGTTGCGCCTACGGAGCTGAATTTATGGTGCAAATATCCTATGAAGACAAACTTATGAATCAAATATCCTGTGGTCGGAACAAATATGAATAATAATGACACCCATTACCGAAAATAGCATAGAAGAATTTGCTATCGAGTTACTGGAAAAACTTGGTTACGAATCGGTTTATGGTCCTGATATTGCACCCGACAATGAATTTTCAACCTCATTCGGTGCTACGTCCGACAAACGGGAAAGCTACGAACAGGTTTTATTGAACAATCGGTTGCGAAAAGCACTAAAACGTATCAATAGAAACATGCCCGCCGATGTACTGGAAGATGCCATAAAAGAAATCCAGCGTATTCATTCACCGGAATTGTTGACGAATAACGAAACCTTTCACCGGTTTTTAACCGAAGGTATTCCTGTTTCAAAGCGGGTGGATGGCGAGGATCGGGGCGACCTTGTTTGGCTGATTGATTTTAAAAATCCGTATAACAACGATTTTTTGGTTGTTAACCAGTTTACCGTTGTGGAAAACAACCATCCAAAACGACCCGATATTGTTTTGTTTGTTAACGGCATTCCGTTGGTAGTCATCGAACTGAAAAACGCTGCTGATGAAAATGCATCCATTCGTATGGCATTCAAACAAATAGAGACTTATAAAGCGTTGATCCCAACGCTTTTCACTTACAACGGGTTTGTGGTTATTTCCGATGGGTTGGAAGCCAAAGCGGGAAACATTTCTTCGGGATTCAGCCGTTTTATGGCATGGAAATCATCCGACGGGCAAGTTGAAGCCTCGCATTTGGTCAGTCAGTTGGAAACCCTTATTGAGGGAATGCTCAATAAGGAGACGTTGATCGA
>Ga0302237_1000758_pt1 | contig 26247 bp, 24 predicted proteins | sample AAG_UR_Ala_MG_FD_193530 | JGI IMG/M metagenome (GOLD analysis project Ga0302237, IMG submission 193530) | Enriched activated sludge microbial communities from anaerobic digester in WTTP, New Holstein, Wisconsin, United States - AAG_UR_Ala | ecosystem: Engineered > Bioreactor > Anaerobic >... | reverse complement strand
CTCATTGTGACATCTTCCGATGCCTCACTGACTTTAAATAATTTGATGGCTTAGCCATCTTTAAAAAATAAACCTGCTGTTTAGTTTTCAAGGTTCAATTTGCGACTTGATTATCTTATCACTTCAAACTCTCCAAGTCAACATCTTTTTATTTTTTTAGCGTCGTAATTCTTTTATACCCGCTCAGCATACCTTAAAACACCTTTTAACACAACTTATTTTGTTTTTTTATCCCCGTGTGCTTTTGAGCTTATATTTTCTCTAATTTCAATCACTTGGCAGACTTCATCACTTTTAAAAATTGTGATTCATGCCCACTCCATTGGCTATATATTCTATAGTTAGCCATTCTTTAAAAAAGGGGGGTTTGCTTTGGAAAAATACGCAATGAAACTGAAACCATATTTGAGCAACAAGATATGGGGCTGGGAAAAGTGGAATCTTTCATGCCATCCAGACGGCAAATCCACAATAGAAAACGGACCATATAAAGGCATGTACTTCGCCGACGTCATAAAAGATCCGGAATCATTCCCCATACTTATAAAGATAATATATGCAAAGAGCAGGCTCTCTATACAGGTTCATCCCGATGATGACTATGCGCGCCTATTTGAAAAGGACAACGGCAAATCCGAATGCTGGTATATACTTGATGCAGGCGAAAATGGCACTCTTGTAGTTGGCCTCAAGAAAAAATTCACCCGTCAAGAAATACAGGCCATGATAGACTCCGGGGCTCTCGAATACCACCTTAATACAATTGATATAGCATCAGGAGATTTCATATATATACCAACCGGTACAATCCACACGATAAACAGTGGCATACGCTTAATAGAAGTTCAGCAGAGCAGCAATGTCACATACAGGCTTTACGACTGGGGACGCCCCAGAGAGCTTCATATAGAAAAATCGCTCGATGTAATCGACTACGAAACCAGCGCCGTATGCGGGAAGGTAGACGGATTTTAGCGGCTTAAGACTCCACATTTTACAGTTGAAAAGCTGCGCATTAAACACAGCTATGAAGGCCATACCGAGGATAGATTCCACTCCTACACCGTAGCAGAAGGCAGTGGCCATTTGATTGATGAGTATGGAAATGTGTTAGTGCTTTCATGCGAGGATACTATATTCATTCCCGAATATATGAGTTATACTATATTTGGTAACATAACGCTAATAAAGGCTTACGGATATTAAAAAAACAATAAAACAATAGATAAATGAGGAGGATTGATTATGGATATTAGAGTTGTTCATCTAAGGGACTCTGATGGGCTTTCAGACACAAGGATCATCCCTTTTTATGAGGGCATCGATCTTGAAGAAATATCTTACCTTGAAGATAGCATCGAAGCAATGGTGAGCCATCTTGTTAGAGTGGAGAAGTTCACCGGCAAGTATGGCCAACTTGAGAGCTTCAGAATTCCAAGGGAGAAGAATCCTAAAAATATAATTCTAGCTGGTCTTGGAAAAGAAGAAGAGCTCGATCTTGAAAAAATAAGAAGATTGAATGCTAAAGCAGTTAAGGAATCTCAAAAGCTTGGGGCTAAATCTATAAAGCTCTATCCTTTTAATCTTCCGACTTTTATAGAACTGGCTGATTTTGCAAGGGCAGTCGCAGAATCTGCTCTTCTTACCAACTATTCTTTCGATAAGTATAAGAGCGACAGAAAAGATTCTACACTCAGAGAATTCAATATAGTCTACATAAACGACGACTCCATCGAGAGCCTTAATGAAGGTGTCGTTGAAGGCACAATTCTGGGCGAATTCACGATTCTGGCAAGAAATCTCACTAACGAACCAGCCAACCGTATGACTCCTCAGATTCTTGCCGAAGAAGCTCAAAAAGCGGGTGCACAAAACGGTTTTGATGTAGAAGTGCTTGATGAGTCACGAATAAAAAATCTGGGCATGGAAGCATTTTTAAGCGTAGGACAAGCCTCTGACAACCCTCCTAGATTCATAGTAATGAGGTATTTCGGAAACGAAAAAAATAAAGACGAAGTACTCGGACTTGTAGGCAAGGGCATAACATTTGACAGCGGCGGACTTTGCATAAAGCCTGCAAGCTCAATGCCCGAGATGAAATCCGACATGGCCGGCGCAGCCGCAGTAATAGGGGCAATGTCTGCCATAGCAAAACTCGGCGTCAAGACAAACGTGGTTGGAGTTGTAGCCGCTTGTGAAAATGCAGTTTCCGGACATGCTTACAGACCAGGTGACATAATAGGCTCAATGGCAGGCAAAACCATAGAAGTTGTAAATACCGACGCAGAGGGAAGACTGACTCTAGCAGATGCAGTGTTTTACATAGTTGAAAAGGAAAATGCCTCACGAGTTGTAGATATAGCTACACTGACAGGAGCCGCACTTGTGGCACTTGGGACCACAACCACAGCGGTAATATCAAACAACGACATGCTCTGCTCTGATATAGAAAAAGCTGCTCTGTATTCTGGCGAAAAGGTCTGGCGACTGCCTGCCTTCGAAGAATACAAGGAGCTTATCAAGTCAGAAATTGCCGATATAAAAAATTCCGGCAGCAGGAATGCGTCTACAATAACCGCCGGACTTTTCATAGAAAGCTTTTCAGCAGGTAAGCCTTGGGCTCACATGGATATAGCCGGCACATCATGGGCGGATAAGGATTCCGACTATATAAAAAAGGATGGAACAGGCGTAGGCGTAAGGACGCTTTACCACCTTGCAAAAGGTGCATCCGAATCAAAATAATACGCAAATTCAAAATGACCGACTCTTGCAAGTTTAATTCGCGAGTCGGTCATTTTCATATCTACCATTTCATATCTTTCATTTCTATCTCGAGGTTTTTGGATATCGCATCCATATATCTAGAATTCAGGCTGCTTAGCTTCTGTGCCATGTTTTTCAAAAATGCCATTACAACCTTTACCCCCGCCTTAGGATATGAGTTTATTATATTCATAATCTCGTCCTCGCCAAAGCTTATAATTTGGGTGTTCTCATCAGCAATTATGTTTATATCTATCTCCTCGCTTATTATATTGCTCTCTCCAAAAACTTCTCCTGCGGCAAGCCTTCCCAGAACTATTTCTTCACCCGCTTCATTAAAACGCGATATTCTTACGGCTCCGGCATCTATCATGTAGAATGAGTCTGCTTTGTCGCCTATTCTCAGAATATATTCATCCGTTTCATATAAACGCACTCTTGCTATTTCGGCAAGTATACCCCTGTATTTTGCCTCCATGTCGCTAAAAGGCTCTATTTGCGCAAGCAGTACTTCAACTTCTTCGCTTGTCATTTTCTGTCTATGTTCGCCCTCCTTAATTTCCAAGGTGCAACCAGTATCGCATTCGTCCATTATCCTTCTTATCTGCATCATGTTGTCCTTTGTGAAATCAAGCAGGCGCCTCCAGTAACGCTGGAGCTTTCTCAGATGAGTAAATACGTCATCCTTTGGTGTGGCTTCATATTTGGACAGGTATATGTTCTTTATGCTCTCTCTTGCCGACTCGACATCGCTTGATGCCAGATAATCCATTGAAAGCATGACATTTGCCTTGAATATCATATCCTCAAGCTCATCTTTGAGGAAGCTGCCCGGGTAAGGGTCAAACTCTTCAGGCGAAACAATGTTCATGTTTGGCACTTCGTATTGGGTGTCTATCTTCTTCTTCTCGTATAGGAATCTGTAAATGTCTTCTCTGAACCGCTTCCATACAGGATGTGACTTTGGGGGCGGCAGGTGCTTTATAGAAAGCTCCCTGTCGAGGAAAAAGTGGAATCCGAACATCTTTGCATTTATCAAGTAGTCAATATCCTCTCCCCTTGTTACCCTGGGGTCAAAAGGCACCGTCTTGAAAAGGTTCCGGTGCATTACCATCGCCCCTCCAAACGCAAATGGCGTAGGCTTTATTCTCGGCTCGCTCCCTATAATTTTGTCAAACGCTGCAGCCTTGGAGCCGAACCTGTCCCAGTACGTCATCCAAGGCTCTATGTTTACATCATCGTAATAATCGTTGTACTTGTTCAGATAATAGCCAGCTATGCCGTCCACAGTCTTACCATAAAGCCTTCCTCCTATGAATTCAGTGGCTATCTCCATGAAATTAGGCTTTTCAAATATTTCGTCATCGTCAATGAGGACAGCCACATCAACGCCCAATATATACGCTATATATATGCACATATTCCTAACGTTTGCATATCCGTACAAACTCAGCAGATCCGTGCACTCCTGCTTGAGTTCTTTTTCGTATGCAATGTACTTTATGCTGTTGAGCTGGCTCGGCGTAAAAACATATGTTTTAACCCCAAGTTTAGCTTTGTCCAGTATTTCATGCACCCTTCGCCGTGCTTCTGTAAGTATCTTTTCAGTTGTAGGGCACAGCAGTATGACAAGTATATAATCCTTGCTGTCCAGGATTTTCATGCTCTCCAGAGTCTGGCTGAGTGTGTCTTCTCCATCGATTGGTGTGGGATGGTCATATACCGCATCACCTTCCACCCAGCCCTCTCCGCTGCGCAAAGCCCTTGACCAGTATGTCGGTATCACTATGGCCTTCCTCATTCAAATTCCCCCTATTATAACACGTCTATAGCACGTCTTTGTACAGGTTGACTACATCATCTACGACTCTAGACCAAGAGAAATACTCACTGGCCTTCCTTGCCGCCCTCTGCCTGCGCTCTCCTTTTTCGGGGCTTAATATTTCTGCCGCTATTGCCTCGCTAAGCGCTATGTCATCCTCTACCGGCACTAGGGAGCCTATGGTATCGTCTATGAAGTCGACAAGGCCACCCTGGTTGGTCGCTACAACCGGCGTTCCGCAAGCTAGTGCTTCTATTGCAACCAGGCCAAACGGCTCGTTTCTGGATGGAACTACCGAAACATCTGCTATGTTGTATATTTCAGAAACAACATCCTGATCCCTGTGCCCCAGGAAATATACGTTGCTGACTCCAAGACTGTCCCTTAGTTTTACAAGCTCGTCGTATTTTTCGCCGTTGCCTACTATAAGCGTTATTACGTTTTGTATCTCCTGCGAATAAATCTTGGCGGCCCTTATAAGCACGTCCACACCCTTGAAGTCCGTAAGTTTGCCTACAAATGAAACCACGTAGTCGTACTCTGTATTAAGATTAAGACTTTTCAGGACGGCGGCCCTGGCGACGTCTTTTGGCCTAAATATCTCTTCATCAAATCCATTAAGTATAAGCCTTCTTCTGCCACTTTCAACTCCGTAATACTTTTCCACATCAGCATCTACCTGCTTTGATATGGTTATGACTGCAGCCGCCTTTTTCGCGCCCTCGAGGGCATATTTGTGATACCGCTCGTCTCTGCAAAAGCCCTTTATATCGGTTCCGTGCGCGGTAACCACGTACGGCACGTTCAGCTTTGAAGCGCAGTAAGGAGCAATCCAAAGATGCTGGCAGTGTATGATGTCCGGCATGAACTGATTCACAGCTTCTTTTATTTCCTTTTCAAACACCGATATATATTTGTTTATTTGAAATTCGCTTAGCTCGTAGAATGTCAAATAACTTTTGGGATGGGTTGTGAAGCACGGAAAATTAAAATCCAAATCGTAGCAGCAGTTCTTTCCGTCGCTGAACACGATAGTTCTAATCTCATAGTCTTTCATCGGCACCACCTGATGGTCAGGCGCTATGACGCACACTTCATGCCCTTTTTTCACAAGCTGCATCGCAAGATTCTTAGTGTATATGCCGCTACCAGATCCCTCCAGCGGGAAGTGGTTTACCAAAAGCACTTTCAAACGACTCACCTCCAAATATTGTTTTTGTGACCTTCCCAAAACCATGCAAAGTTTCCTCATACTCGTCAACCATACGCCCCAGGTTCATATATGCTGTGTCTATGGCCTCCGGGAGCCTCCTGAATCTTTCATCATTCAAATAGCTTGCTGCGTACGGCGATGTCTTGATTAGCAGCTCCTTTTGCTTCTCATAAATCTCCTTGTAATCGAGTCCTCTGATATAGTTATAGAACACGTTTCGCCCTATCCACCCCAAGCAGGCGTAATAGAACCTGTCTTTTATGCATTTTTCCTTCCTTATGTCTGGCATATGCGGAAAATTGCCGAACGTGTCATGGAATATCAGAAAATCGATATCAAGGGCTTTTATATGGCTTTGGGCTGCACACAATCCCATGATGGTATCCTCACCCCTTGTGAGCACTACCTCTTCCCCGACATGATAGGTACTAGAAAAAAACGGCGGCAAATGCTCCATAGAGCTTAGCTTTATGGCCAGATTTCCTCCCAGGAATTTATCAGTAGGTCTTACATGCTTATTTCCCAGGCTTCCATGCGAAATGCATCTGTGACCTGTGGCATCTTTTATCAGCGGGAGCGCCGACTCCTTTTGAATCCCTTCCATGAACCCTTCTATATGCTCAAAATCCATAGGCGGTATTATGAAATACCCCGAATAGTCGCTAGTAGTTATATATATGTTGTTTTCCCTGAGGTACTTAAGGTGCGTTCCAAAGTAATCGACTTCCTCCATATGATTGTTTTCACCCAAGAGTATGCGCGGATATACATCTGTATCTATGAAGAATATGACGTCCATTTGCGTAAAGAGTGCCTGCAAAAGCGCGATATTGCGGTACTTGGAATACGGTACTATTCCGTTGCTTTCAAGTGTTGGCGAGTATATTAGCTTCCTGCATTCGTCATGGCTTAGTCCCATTGCCTTGACCCTGTCCTCGAACTCCCCAAACTCATTTACCCTTATCAGGTCGAGTTCGACAATCTCTCTAAGCCTTTCCACGTAGTGAGATTCGCAGCCATGAGAATACACTATTATGAGCCTGTCTATAATCTGGTCATGCCTTCTGGCATTATATAGAAATTCCAACAAAGACATTTTGTCGTTTACGTATTTTGTTATCACAGCAAGTGCCATCTTCATAACGCGACCTCCTTTTGAAATAAAAATACCCTATGTAATGTCTATATAAACATCACACAGGGTATTGGAATGTTCTACAGCTGTCTAAGCAGCCTCTTCAATACATCCTCAAGCTTTTGGCTTTTGGCGTCTCTTCCTGCTATTACTACAACAGCTTCCACTCCTGCCTTGGCTTCGTCATACCGGAATGCAAAGAATCTGTGCCTTGAATATTCCGGCATTACGCCCTTCAGCTTGCCTCCAATTTCATCGCAGGCTTTCATAAGCAAATCAACCTTCTCCTCGCTATCTTTTGCCTCGTCAGACAGCTCCAAAGCAGCTTCATCTATCCAGATCAAAAATGCTGCCATATCTTCTCGCTTAGTACTTTTTGTAAGATCCGTGACCACCTTGAAATGCGATCCCCGCTCTATATTTTCCGCTATCTGCGATGAGTCTATGACTTCATTGCCAAAAATAAGGTACATAATATCCCTCCATAGGCGCTTTATAATTAATGCAATTATATAATAAAGCCCGTTGCTTTGCAAAATATTGTTGTGTTTCCCAGCACGCCAAAAAGGCGGGGATATTATCCCCGCCTGGTGAATGCCTTAGTTTAATTACATTTCAGCCATTTTCTTGTAGCCTAGGTATCTGTCCTTAGCTTCTTCTTCAGCCTTAACAAACAGCTCTTCTGCAAGTCCTGGGAATGTCTGAGTAAGCGATGTGTATCTTACCTCTCCCATTAGGAAGTCTCTGAATGATGCTGATGGCTCCTTAGAGTCTAGTACGAATGGATTCTTTCCTTCAGCCTTAAGCTCAGGGTTGAATCTGTATAGATGCCAGTAGCCAGCGTCAACAGCTTGCTTCTCTCTTGTTATAGTCTTGCCCATGCCTATCTTGATTCCGTGGTTTACACATGGAGCGTAAGCTATTATTAGAGATGGTCCGTCGTATTTTTCAGCTTCTTGTATAGCCTTGAGAGTTTGGTTCTTGTCTGCGCCCATTGCAATCTGAGCAACGTATACGTAGCCGTAGCTTGCAGCCATCATACCAAGGTCTTTCTTCTTAACTTTCTTTCCTGATGCGGCAAACTTAGCTATCGCACCTGTTGGAGTCGACTTAGAAGACTGTCCTCCAGTGTTTGAGTAAACCTCTGTATCGAATACAAGCACGTTTACATTTTCACCTGAAGCCAGTACATGGTCAAGTCCGCCATATCCGATGTCATAAGCCCAGCCGTCTCCACCGAATATCCAGTAAGATTTCTTGATTAGCTGATCCTTGTAGTCAGCTATTCCAGCAAGAAGCTCGTTAGCCTTAGCATCGCCAAGGTCTTTGCCAAGCACAGCCTCAACTGCAGCTGTAGCTGCCTTGTTAGCTTCTCCGTCTTCTTTAGTCTCAAGCCATGAGTTTAGAGCAGCCTTAACGTCAGCATCTATATTCATGCCAGCAAGCTCTGCAACAAGCTCTGCAAGCTTAGCTCTCATCTGCTTTCCTGCTATAGCCATACCGTATCCAAACTCTGCGTTGTCTTCGAATAGAGAGTTAGCCCAAGCTGGTCCTTTGCCTGCAGCGTTCTTAGTGTAAGGAGTCGCTGGTGCAGAAGCTCCCCATATTGAAGAACATCCAGTAGCGTTGGCTATATACATTCTGTCTCCGAAAAGCTGAGTTACAAGCTTAGCGTATGGAGTCTCTCCACAGCCTGCGCAAGCTCCTGAGAACTCAAGAAGTGGCTGCTGGAACTGGCTTCCCTTAAGAGTTGTCTTATCCATAACGTCGCTCTTAACAGGAACTGTTACAGCATAGTTCCAGTTTTCTATTTCTTTTGCTTGTGTCTCTATAGGCTTCATTTCAAGAGCTTTAACCGGGCATATGTCTGCGCAGTTTCCGCATCCTGTACAGTCAAGCGGAGTAACTTGCATTTTGTATTTGAATGCGTCTACGCCTTTTCCTTTTCCTTGAAGAACATCTTCTTCTCCGAATGGAGCTTTAGCCAGTTCTTCGTCTGTAAGAAGCACAGGTCTTATAGCAGCATGAGGACATACATATGAACACTGGTTACACTGGATACACTTGTCCTTTATCCACTCAGGCACGTTTACTGCTATACCACGCTTCTCGTATGCAGCTGTACCGTGCTCGAATGTACCGTTTTCATATCCGTTGAATATTGAAACTGGAAGCTTGTCTCCCTCAAGAGCGTTCATAGGTCTTAGTATGTTCTTTATGAAATCTGGCTCTTGGGCTGCAACAACGTCCATAACCTCAACAGCGTCTTTCCATGATGCAGGAACGTCTACTTTAACAAGAGCGTCTACACCCGCATCAACTGCAGCGTAGTTCATCTTAACTACGTTTTCACCCTTCTTGCCGTATGACTTAACTATGGCTTCCTTCATGTATTTAACAGCATCCTCTAATGGTATAACCTGAGAAAGCTTGAAGAATGCAGACTGCATTACCATGTTTATTCTGTTTCCAAGGCCTAGGTCTTGTCCTATCTTTGTTCCGTTTATGATGTAGAAGTTTATATCATTTTCAGCAATATATTTTTTCATCTTTGCTGGAAGTTTTGCCTCAAGCTCTTCTGGAGACCAGATAGTGTTGAGCATGAAAGTTCCGCCTTTTCTTAGTCCAGCAAGCAGATCGTACTGGTTAACGTAAGCCTGAACGTGGCAAGCTACAAAGTCAGCAGTATCTATAAGGTAAGTAGAAGTTATAGGGTTCTTACCAAATCTAAGGTGAGAAACTGTAACTCCGCCTGATTTCTTAGAGTCATAAGAGAAGTAGCCCTGAGCATAAAGATCAGTATGGTCTCCTATTATCTTTATAGAGTTCTTGTTTGCTCCAACAGTACCGTCAGAACCAAGTCCCCAGAACTTACATCTTGTAGTTCCTTCTGGCTCAGTTACTATTTTATCTCCTGCTGGAAGAGATGTGTGAGTGACATCGTCATTTATAGCTAATGTGAAACCATCTTTTGGCGCGTCAAGCTTAAGGTTGTCATATACAGCTTTAACATGAGTTGGAGTAGTATCTTTTGATCCAAGTCCGTATCTTCCGCCTACTATTATTGGGGCATTCTCTTTTCCATAGAATACGCTCTTAACATCTAGGTATAGAGGCTCTCCTATAGAACCTGGCTCTTTAGTTCTGTCTAGAACAGCTATCTTTTTAACTGTCTTTGGAAGTACCTCAAGTAGGTATTCTGGAGCAAATGGTCTGTAAAGGTGTACTTTAACAAGACCCACTTTTTCTCCTTTTGAGTTAAGGTAGTTAAGTGCCTCTTCAGCAGTTTCAGTTATAGAACCCATAGCTATTATTACGTTCTCAGCATCAGCAGCTCCTACATAGTTGAAAGGTTTGTATTCTCTGCCTGTTATGTCAGATACAACCTTCATGTAATCAGCCACTATTGCTGGAAGAGCATTGTAGAACTTGTTAGAAGCTTCTCTTGTCTGGAAGTAAACGTCTGGGTTTTGAGCAGTTCCTCTAGTAACTGGGTGGTTTGGATTAAGTGCATTTTCTTTGAATGCCTTAACAGCATCCCAGTCAAGGTGCTTAGCAAGCTCGTCAGTGTCCATAAGCTCAACTTTTTGAACCTCATGAGAAGTTCTAAAGCCGTCGAAGAAATGAACAAATGGAAGTCTTCCTTTTATAGCTGCAAGGTGAGCAACTCCCGCAAGGTCCATAACCTCTTGAACCGAACCTGATGCAAGGAATGCAAATCCAGTATTTCTTGCTGACATAACGTCTGAGTGGTCTCCGAATATGTTTAGTGCTGCAGCTGTCAGTGCACGAGCTGAAACGTGGAACACGCCTGGAAGCAGCTCTCCAGCTATCTTGTACATGTTAGGTATCATAAGAAGAAGACCTTGAGAAGCAGTAAATGTAGTAGTAAGCGCTCCTGCTTGAAGTGAACCGTGAACTGTTCCTGCAGCTCCACCCTCTGATTGAAGCTCAACTACGCTAACTGTCTGGCCAAATACGTTCTTTCTTCCGTTGGCAGCCCATTCGTCTGTAACTTCTGCCATTGGCGATGATGGAGTTATTGGATAAATTCCCGCAACCTCAGTAAATGCATACGCAACGTGAGCTGCTGCGGTGTTTCCATCCATGGTTTTCATAACTTTTGCCATTGTAGAACCTCCTATTATTTATAGTGATAAATATTAGACTGGTTAAATCTCCATAATACAAGCCTTTTGCGGGAACGTTTTCCTGCTATAAATAAAAATTACAATGTACTAATAATATTGTGCATTGTATTATGAATTTTTTGTTATAAATTTAAAATTTTTAGAACTTTCACAACCTTATTCAAAGTATAGCACTAGGATAAATTATTGTCAATAAATGCACCTGTTAATAAATATTCTTTACTACATATACCATCGTTGTAAAATTTTTCAATAGGGGCCGGGCATTTTCGCTATTCTTGCATGCCCAAAATACACTGCAGTCTGTATTTTTTTAACACACTGGGCTTTTGATGTCATTTTAACCGCAATAAGCCTCACAATCGTTTGATAAATAATTATTGAATAGCTTTTATGCCAAAAAGTGTGAATTGTGTACGCTATATGTGCTTAATGGTGCCTACTTTTCAGCCAATTTGACATTGCCGCATACAAGCCTTGAATTTGCTGGAATGTCTGCAGCTGGCAACTTGAGATTTATGCATAACTATGCGTCTGCTGCATAATAATAAAAATATTTAATAATTTGCCAATACAAATTGTTTTATACCCAATAAGATGCCTTTTCAACAAATATTTTCCTTTACCGCATATTAGCCTTACATGCCGAACTTAATCTTGCAGAATTATGTTTTTCACCTTCGAATTTATGAACATGCTGTCTGGATATTCGCGCATCAGGCGTTTTAAGGTGCTCTGGGACTTTTCCTTGTCTCCCTGCGCATAATATGCCAGTCCCAAACTGTAAAGCGAATCGTCGCTATAATGCCCTGAACTGAAAAACTCAACGTACATGCTGTAATATTTTATGGCTTTGTCAAAGTCTTTTAATCTTTCGTATGACTGGGCGGCAAAAAAAATGGATTCAGACACAAACCTCTCTTGCTTACCGCTCAGCGCAATCTTTTCAAATCCGGCTACTGCCTCTGCGTATTCTGCTGCTTCGAATTTTTCCGCCGACGCTATATAGAGTCCCTGCTCATCTTCAATTGTTGCAACCGGATTGGTGCTTACCTCAGCAGTCTCCTTGTTTTGCATTTTTTCCTCATCAGCGGCACTTTGTGGCTTTTGCTTGTTAGCCTCTTCTGTTTCTTCGTTTTTAAAATGCTCCTGCTTTATCTTCTCCAGATTGCTTGCAGCTGCAGTTTCACCATTTTTTTTTGTGCTCTGTGGATAAGAGTTTGTCAGTATGGCTGCTATTGCAATTGCTGCCATACATACCGCAATAACTATGACGGCGCTTTTTTTGCCAGCCAGCCCAAAATTCATTGGATTTTTTGTCATTACCCCTGGCTTGATATAGAGTTGACTGTATTTTTTTAGCTCTTCGTTATCCATGTCTTTCGAAATGGCTGTTTGTATATAGCCTCTTCCAGTTTCATCGTCCCCTAGCTTGATTAAAGATATTCCTGCTATTATATATGGTCTAACAAGCTCCGGCTTTTTATCTATTATGCCAATAGCCTTGAATGCGGCATTCTTATAATCACACTGCTCCAAATATCTTGCTGCAATTTCAAAACTGTCCTTTACCGCGCCGAACTCCTCATCTTCAACCATTTCCAAATATGAATGCGCCTGGTTGTCTTTGTCTTCAATCCCTATACTCTCAAGCCAGAGCTCTCTGGCGCTGTCAAAATCACACAGAATGTAATAACAAAATCCAAGCATATTGAGGGTTTCAACGCTCTGGGGATTCATTATCAGGCAGGCCTTGAGTTCTTCAGCTGCTCCAGTAATATTGGAATTCTTCATATGGTTAATGGCCTTTGATTGGCAAAGCCTCTCTATCTTAACATTTTTGTTCATAGCCAAAGCTCCTTATACCTCTAATGTATTACAGGTTTATTTTAACACACACACGATTTCATATCATCCTGGAATAATCCAAAAAAATTCAAAAGCAAACTATATACTTGTTATAATAATAATGTGCTGTTTTGCACAAAGCTGTGTATGTTATATTTATATATATTATAAGGAGGTCTTTTTATGATCAAAATGTCCATCCCTGGATTCAAAGACATATGCATAAAAAATATAGTATTTGACTACAACGGAACTCTGGCTGAAGACGGGAAAGTTTCTGACAGGACTATGGAAATACTTTTGCTTCTGAATGAGCATTTGAATATATACGTGGCAACTGCTGACACCTACGGAAATGTGGCTTCCGAATTTGCCGGTACAGGCATTGAAATTCGAAAATTTCCTAGTGATAGGGCTTCCCATTTCAAAAAAGAGACTGTGATTTCACTCGGTTCAAACGAAACCATGTGTGTAGGCAACGGAGTGAATGATATTGAGATGTCAAAAGAATGCATATTGTCTATAGCCATAATCGGTCCGGAGGGTTGCAGCGGTAAGCTTATATCCAACTGCCATATTGTTGTAAAATCTATAGATGATGTCTTTGATATGCTGAATAAGACCGATCGGATAAAGGCAACGCTCAGAGGATAAACCTAGGGCTGGTTTGATTTATCAGACTCGGCCTGTTTTTCTATAACCGCATTAATTTTTTCCTTTATATGCCCGTAGTTTTGGGTCTTGTCAATTTGCGTATCTATAAGAAATTCAGTTATAGAGCATGCACCTGCAAAGAATATTATGCAAAGCAACAAAACTGCCGAATAGAACATCTTTCTTCTTGAAAACGCCATTTTCAACTCCCCCAATCCGGGTCATGTCTTTACAAATATATAAAAATTGATACCCTGGAGAATAGTGCATAAATAAAAAAACCGGCTAAAAGCCGGATGATTTACTATTTATTTTTTATTGATATATTGAAATTTATGTCGCCTATATTTGTTTCTATCGGTATGCATACCGTTTTCATTGCAGCATTCGAAACTGAGAGCTTTTCGCCAGTCATAAGGCTCGGAGGAGTTATATCTATGCTCAGACCCCTTCCTTCCAGCTTGGTTGCGGTAGTTCCCATCACCATATTTGTAAGCTCCGAAAGAGCACTTTTGGCCATGTCGTCAAGGGCTTCAACAGGCATGCCCATCATCATCTTGGATGCTATATCCTTGGCAATTCCCTCATCCATGCTGAGCATTGCATGACCTTTGAGTTCCCCTGTGACCCCTACCATTATTATTACATTTTCAGCCTTGTGTTCATCACCTATAAAATAAGGTTCCCTCATATTGCATTCCAGCTGGGCCATGCTTGTTAGTATCTGACTACCTGCCTCAACGAATGAATCTATATATTCCATCCATATTCCTCCCGTTCTGCTTGAAAATAATTCTATGGAATATAATTACCCAACAGACGGCAGTTTAAATGTTTTTTTCTATTTCTTTTCGACCACCTTGTTTACTATTGTTCCTATCTTCTCTATATCGCATTTAACTATGTCTCCAGGCTTAAGGTATTTGCAGGGCTTAAAACCAAGTCCCACCCCTGAAGGAGTGCCTGTAAGTATTATGTCTCCGGCCCTAAGCTGCATTCCGCGCGATATATCGCTTATTACATATTCTATATCGAATATCATATCCCTTGTATTGGAACTCTGGCGCAGCTCGCCGTTCACGCTGCACTTAAGATCAAGTTCCACAGGATACTTTATTATGCTCTTGTGCGCGATATACGGCCCCATGGGGCAGAATGTGTTCAGCGACTTGCCTCTGAACCACTGCTTGTGGCTGCTTTGAAGGTCTCTCGCCGAGACGTCGTTGGCAATTGTATAGCCGAATATGTGTTTTTCAACATCCTCCGGTTTTATGTCCATGCCGTCCTTGCCTATTATCACTGCAAGTTCTACCTCGTAGTCTATCTCGTCTGTGACTGACCTGTCATATATTATATCGTCGCCATCGCCTATTGCAGGGTCTGCAATTTTCGAGAAGTAGATGGGATGCTCAGGTCTCTCATTGCCCCTGTCTATCGAAGTGCCTTCAAGCTCCTTGGCATGCTCGTAATAATTTTTTCCCAGGCATATCAGGTTCCTTATTGGATATGGTACGGGAGCACAAAGCTTTACATCGTCCCTGCTCAATACAGCAAAACCTCCGCCTCTTAAAGCAGCTCTAATTTCCTCTATCAGCTTGTCGCTTGACATAGCAATGAGTTCGTTCATATCTGCAGGAGCTTGAATCCCGAGTTTGCCGCAAATGTCGCTTATTCTTACTATGCCGTATTCGATTTTTTCAAAAGCTCCTATATCTTCTTGTCCGCCGTATATGAAAGTTGCAAAATACACAGAATCACCCCTTCAAGGTTTTATTCTATTTTATGCCTTTTAGAGCCATTAGCGCAAGCACATATCCTTGGATTCCAAGCCCGCTTATTTGGCCTTTGCATGCAGGCGCAGTCACAGAAATCTTTCTGAATTCCTCCCTGGCGTGTATATTGCTTATGTGGACCTCCACCGCGGGTAGCCCCACTCCCTTTAGCGCATCGTGTATGGCTATGCTGTAGTGGGTGTATGCCGCAGGGTTTATGACTATGCCGTCATATTTTCCGTATGCCTCCTGAATAAAGCCCACTATCTCGCCTTCTATGTTGCTCTGACGCAGCTCCACTTCAATTCCAAGCCTGTCGGCTTCGCTTCTTATATAGCTGCATACGCCGTCAAAGTCCATTTCTCCATATATGTGCCTTTCTCTTACTCCGAGCATGTTTATATTAGGCCCGTTTATTACAAGCACCTTCATTATATACCATCTCCTATAGCAGCTGTTTTACTTTTTCGTAAACCTCATCCACCATCTCCTGCTCGAGCTTCATGTCATTCCATATCTCCTGCGCCTTTACCGCCTGCCCCACCAGCATGTAGAGCCCATCTGCGGCCTTTAGCCCCCTCCGGCTTGCCTGAGCCAGAAAAAGAGTCTTTCTGGGGTTGTATATGAGATCGACTGCCGCACCAAATTTTGGCAGGAGCTCTTCAGGCAGCGGCGAGCTTTCTGTATTAGGATGCATGCCAAGCGGCGTGCAGTTGACTATGACATCAATATCTCCAAGCTCCTTGATGGCGTCGTAGCTTATTATCTCCACTCCGCCAAGGGCCTCTTTTGCCTTTTCCACATTCGTGCTTGCAGCCGCAATCCTGGATGCCCCGAAGTCTTCAAGACATGCAGCCACAGCTTTTGCGGCACCGCCTGTGCCCAGCATCAGAAAGCTCCTGCCTTTTATGTCTATGCCGGCTCTTCTTAGCATCATCTCAAAGCCGAAATAGTCAGTATTGTATCCACTGCACAGTCCGTCTTTGAAGTCTATGGTGTTGACAGCCCCGATTCTCTGCGCTTCGGCTGATACCTTGTCCAAATGCTCAATGACACTGCTTTTATAAGGGATTGTAACATTGGTGCCTGCCGCTCCAAGGGCTTTTAATCCCCTAACTGCATCCCCTAGCAGCGGCCTCTCCACCTCGAAGAGGTGGTAGCTGCCCTTGATGCCCGACCGATCCATTATGGCAGAATGTATCTGGGGCGATATGCTGTGCGAGAGCCGCTCCCCGATGAGCCCGTATAGCGTTCTTTGCATGGCTCTATTCCCCCGCCCCGGCATACGCCTTGTAGTTGCCGAGTATCCTGCAGTAGCTGCTGCTTGATTTTATCTCTTCTATGGCCTTCTTTGTATTTTCATCATTTATGTTGCCTTCAAAATCTATATAGAACATGTACTCCCATGCACTCTCTTTAGCAGGTCTTGACTCTATCTTTATCATGTTAAGGCCGTTTTTAGAGAAATATCCAAGGGTTTCATGGAGCGCCCCTGGCTGGTGCTTTATAGACAGATACAGGCTTATCTTGTCTGCTTCAGCATCTGCACTCATCTCTTTGCCTATTATTACAAATCTGGTGAAATTGTTGCTGCTGTCGTTAATTCCGTTTGCAAGTACTTCAAGATCATATAGCTTTGCTGCATTCAGACTGCCTACAGCGGCCTTTGTCGTGTCACCGCTTTGGGCAACATATCTAGCGCTGTATGCAGTATTATGGTAAGGAATTAGCTTCCATCCTGGATGTCTCTTGAAGTATCTGCTTGACTGCTCGAAGGCCTGCATGTGCGAATAAACTTCCTCAATGTCTTCCAGCTTTGTGCCCTTGATGGCCATAAGGTTATGGCTCACCTTCACGCAGATTTCACCCACTATATAAAAGCCATAGCTCCCCAGAAGATCATAAACCTGCGTTATGCTCCCCGTTGAAGAGTTCTCTATGGGCAGCACTCCGTATTCGACATCCCCTCTTTCCAGGCTAGAGAACACATCCGAAAATTCAACATACTCCAGCAATTCAGCCTCTTTTCCAAAATAATCGACAGCCGCTTCATGTCCAAATGAACCCCTCGTGCCTTGGAAGCCAACCTTTACGCCTTCCTTGCCTATTCCGCGCATCCTGTTCTTTTGAAGCCCCTTGCTTATATCCATTACGCTTCTAAGGAACATCTCAAGTTGCGGTGAGAGCTCCTTGTTCTTCAAAAGCTCCATGTTGTGCTTTATTACCTCTTCCTCCCTGTTGCTGTTGAGCACACCGATTCCGTTCTGTTCCTTTATGTCGGCCACTCTCGCAACAAGCTCCATCCTTCTCTCGAAGAGCTCAACAAGCGCCGCGTCTATGACATCTATATCTTTTCTGAGAATATCCAATTCACTCATGCTTATTGCCTCCCTTCAAGCATCATATCTAGTATAACAATTGCTGCAGCCGCTTCAACTACTGGTATGGCCCTTGGAACTATGCACGGGTCGTGCCTTCCCTCCACTTTAAGCTGGACTTCCTTCATAGAAGAAATGTCAACGCTCGACTGCGTCTGGCTTATTGACGGAGTGGGCTTTATTGCCGCCCGGAAAACCACAGGCATCCCGCTTGTGATTCCTCCCAGTATCCCTCCGTTATTGTTTGTCTTTGTCGAGAGTCTTCCCTCCCTTACGACATACTCATCGTTCGCCTTCGAACCTCTCATATTTGCGATTTCAAAGCCTGCGCCGAACTCGACTCCCTTCACTGCAGGTATGGAAAACAGCATGCCCGAGAGCCGGCTCTCCACAGAATCAAAAAAAGGGTCTCCCAGCCCTGCCGGGATTCCCATAGCAATGCATTCCACGACTCCTCCTACAGAATCAAGCTCTTCTCTTGCCTTTAGTATCTCGCTTTTCATGAGCTCGCCCTTTGCAGGGTCTATTGCAGCAAGCTCGCTTGCCTTTAGCCTTTCTATGAGATCCTTGTCTACATTAACTTCCTCAAAGCGCGAGTCCTGAATCCCCGCTACACTTTGGGCATGCGCCGAGATAACAACTCCCATGCCCGCGAGCACCTGCTGTGCTATGGCTCCTGCAAATACAAGCGGAGCCGTGAGCCTTCCCGAGAAATGGCCGCCACCCCTGTAATCGTTGAAACCGGCATATTTAATAAAGCCTGTGTAGTCGGCGTGCCCCGGCCTTGGAGTCTTCCTTATGTTTTCGTAGTCAGACGAACGCTTGTCCGCATTTCTTATCATGCAGGCAAGCGGCGTCCCTGTAGTCGTCCCGTTGAAATAACCGCTCAATATCTCAAACTCGTCCTTTTCGCCCCTTGGAGTTGACATCTTGCTCTTTCCGGGAGCTCTTCTGTTCATTTGAAATTTTATATTTTCCATATCAAGCTCTATGCCCGGAGGCAGACCGTCTATGACTATGCCTATGGCAGGCGCATGTGACTCCCCGAATATTGAGACCCTTAGATTTTTACCCCATATCCCGCTCATTTATGTCACCTCCAAGCTTTCTAAAATCATTCCAGAACCCCGGATATGATTTTTTGACTGACTCTGCTCCGTTTATAACCACCGGATTCTTGCACCTTATTGACGCTATTGCCATAGCCATGGCTATCCTGTGGTCGTTCCAGCTTTCAACGACTCCCCCATCGAGCTCGTCTTTGCCTTCTATCTCTATGCCGTCTTCAAGCTCCCTTATAATAGCTCCGAGCTTTGCAAGCTCCGAAACCGTCGATTTTATCCTGTCCGACTCCTTTATCCTCAGTCTTGCTGCATTGCTTATTATCGTAGTGCCCTTACTCAGCGATGCCATTACGGATATTATGGGCACTATGTCTGGTATCTGTGAGGCATCTATGCTTATTCCCCTTGTGCTGCTTCCGATTGCGCGCATTGTCGCGCCCGATATGCTTATGTTTCCGCCCATTGCCTTTATTATTTCGACGATCTCCTTGTCCCCTTGGAGTGAATCCTTGTCTACATCGAGACAATTCACCTCGCTGCCTATAGTGCCGGCCACAAGCCAGAATGCCGCCTGTGAAAAGTCGCCTTCCACCCTGTAGTCAGAAGGAATGTAGGTCTGGCCCCCCTTTATGTAGAAGCTGCTGTAGCCGCTGTTTTCAACTTTTATGCCGAATTTCCTGAGCACATCTAGTGTTAGGTCTATATAGCCTACCGATTCGAGCTTGCCCACTATCTCTATCGTGGAATCTCCCTGCACAAGCGGCAGCGCAAACATGAGCCCCGTTATGAACTGCGAGCTTACATCGCCTCTTATCTTGAAGTGTCCTGCCTTGAGGGTGCCCTTTAGCGTAAGAGGAAGCATCCCATTTGCATTTTCATATTCCAGTCCCTGGCTTTCGAATATATCGTAGTATATGTCGAGCGGCCTTTCCACAAGCTTGCCTCTGCCTTCGAATGTGACCTCTTCTCCTGTAAGCGCGGCAAGTGGTATCAAGAATCTAAGCGTCGAGCCTGATTCTATACAGTCTATCGCGCCATTTTTCACATTAGGCATGCCGCTGCCTTCTATTGTAAGCGTCACTCTGCCTTCGCCCGCAGCCTCCATCTGTATGCTGCTTCCCAGACTTTCCAGGCCCTTGCATGTGGCCTCTATGTCCTTTGACATTATGACATTCTCTATCCTGCTTTTCCCTTTTGAAAGCGCAGCCGCTATTATGGCTCTGTGGCTTACGCTTTTTGAAGGAGGCACGCTTATATCTCCCGAAAGCCTTTTTGGATTTATCTCTACCGTTTTCAATGCCTTCTCCCCCATGCTATATGTTTTTATATCCACTCGCCAAGCGATGACTTGTCTATTGTGTGCATGAATCCCTTTCCCATTTCGCTTATTAAGATTATGCTAAGCTCTCTTGAGCTCCCTTTCTTGTCTAGAAGCAGCGTGTCGATTACGCTTTGGCTTTCCATTTCTGGCATCTCAAGCGGAAGCTTGTACTTTTCGACAAGCCCTGTAAGTCTCTCGCATGTCCCCTTAGCCGAAAGCCCCGCCTGCTCGCTTTTCCCTGTTATATGAACCATCCCAATAGCGACAGCTTCACCGTGGGTGTATCTTTCGTAGTTGAAATACTGCTCGACTGCATGGGCAAACGTGTGGCCAAAGTTCAAAAGCATCCGTTCCCCCTTGTCGAGCTCGTCCATCTCAACAATGTCACGCTTTATGGAACAGCATGTCTCCACTATTTCTTCAATGTGTTCCGATATGGTATGCTCGTCATTAGCTTCAAGCAAACTGAAGAGCTCCTCATCTCTTATGCAGGCATACTTTATGACCTCTGCCATACCGTCCCTGAAGAACCTGATGTCCAAAGTCTTCAGGAGCTCTGGGTCTATTATTACAGCCTCCGGTTGATAAAAACTCCCTACAAGGTTCTTGCCCGATTTCAAGTTTACGGCCACCTTCCCGCCTACACTGCTGTCTATCTGAGCCAGAAGCGAGGTCGGTATCTGTACAAATTTTACTCCTCGAAGCAGTGTTGAGGCTACAAAGCCGCCAAGATCTCCTACAACTCCGCCCCCCAGGTTGACTATAATGTCACTCCTTGTGATTCCCCCTGAAAGCAGCTTTTCACACACCTCTTCATAGGTCTGTATCGACTTGCTGCCTTCACCCGGGCTCACTACAACCTTGACTACTTCCAACCCCAGACTCTCCATTGACCCTGTCAGGATGTCTGCATACAGTCTGTCCACATTGGAATCGGTTATAAGTCCAATTTTGTCACCCTTATATATCTCCCTGATTATCTGAGCCGCCTTGCCCAGCAGACCCTTTTCTATATATATTGGGTATGTCTTGCTGCTGGCTTTTACCTCTAGAGTCTTCAATCCAGTTCACCTCTTTTTTGCTTTGCGTTTTTCATTATAGCTTCAAGTTCATCCGGGCTGGGCTTTAAAAGTGCCTGCTTTATCGCCTCAATGCCGTCCTGAAAATCCTGGAGCTGCTCAGCAAGATTCTTCCTGTTGAGCATGAACAGTTCACCCCATAGTTTTTCGTTTATGTTAGCAACCCTTGTTATATCCCTGAAGCTATTCCCTGTAAAGTTTTTACCCTCAAGAGCATCATTGCAGCTTATAAGCGCAAGTGCAATCACATGCGGAACGTGGCTTGTTAGAGCTATCATTCGGTCGTGCTTGTCTGCGCCCACAACCTCTATGCTGCTGCAGCCGAGGCAGCATGCCAGCTCTCTAACAAGCCCTACGCTCTCCTGTTTGCTTTTCTCACTTGGCGTTATAAGGTAGTTGGCCCCCTCGAACAGACTGGCTTCCGAGAAGTCTATACCTTGGTATTCCTTCCCTGCCATGGGATGGCCGCCGACAAAATCGACGTCCTCCCTTATGAAGCTGCTTATGCTGTCTATAAGCCCGTCCTTCACCCCTGAAACATCAGTCACTATGCAGCCTGGCTTGAAACTGCTCATATTTGCTCTGATGAACCTTACCGTATCTTCCGGATATAGGCAGACTATTACTAGATCCGACTTTCCAAGAGGCTCCTTTGAATCAGTATAGCCCTTTTTTATTATCCCCGCTGTCTGGGCTTTTTCAAGAGATTCCACTTGTACATCTATTCCGTATATTTCATTGAACCCGGCCTTTTTTAGAGCTTTTGCATATGATCCCCCGATAAGCCCGAGACCTACTATCGTAATTTTCGTTGTTCTATTCTTAAATCCGCCCTCTCCCAATACATTCACCCCTGAACAACTTTGTATTTACTACATTTCCTTGCCTTCTATCTTGACTAGCTCTTTTAGTTTATCCATAAGCCTTTGGAATTTTTCAGGCTTAAGCGACTGAGGTCCGTCGCATTTTGCGTTCGCCGGGTCATTGTGCACTTCTATCATAAGTCCGTCTGCTCCCACTGCTACTGCAGCCTTAGACAGCGGTTCGACCATCCAGTGATGACCAGCCGCATGGCTTGGGTCTACTACGACTGGAAGGTGGCTAAGCTTTTTGACTGCAGGTATCGCGCTAAGATCCAGTGTGTTTCTTGTGAACTGCTCGAAGGTCCTTATTCCTCTCTCGCAAAGTATAACCTTTTCATTTCCGCTCGCCATGATGTATTCAGCTGACATTATCAGCTCCTCAATTGTAGATGAAAGCCCTCTTTTAAGAAGTATAGGTTTTGTTGTCGCTCCAAGTTCCTTTAGAAGCTCGAAGTTCTGCATGTTCCTTGCTCCAACCTGTATTACGTCTACATTCTTCTCGAAAAGCTCGATATGGTGAGGCGACATTATCTCGGTCACTATCGGAAGCCCTGTCACTGCCTTTGCCTCAAGCAGCATATCAAGGCCTTCTTCCCTTAGCCCCTGGAAGCTGTATGGAGATGTCCTAGGCTTGAATGCTCCGCCTCTCAGGAACTTGGCGCCGGCAGCCTTGACATCCTTGGCTATAGATATTATCTGCTCCGTGCTCTCTACCGAGCATGGTCCGGCTATAACTGCGAAATGCTTGCCGCCTATCTTGTTGCCGCATACATCTATTACAGTCTCCTCCTGCTTGAAGAGCTTGTTAGCCTTCTTGAAAGGTTCCTGTATGTGGACAATCTTTTCCACACTTTTGTCTGCCTGAATTGTATCCGGATCAATCTTTCTTGTATCCCCTATAAGGCCCAATATGCTCTGCACCTCACCCTTTACCTCATGCACCTGTATTCCCAGCTTTGATATTCTTCCCTTCAGTATATCTATCTCTTCCTGGCTTGTGCCCGGCTTTATTACTATAACCATCTCTTTCTCCTCCTATTTTATCTCTTTTTTGTTTTCAATTCTTCATCTATATTTCAATTTATATAATTCCTGTTAATCTCAGCTTAAGCCGTTTGCTTTTTTGCGCTGCTGCTGTGTCCTAACTCCTTGAGTGCCATACTAGATATAAGATCTTCCGGACACTCTTTTTGAAGTGCTCTTTTGAGCGCCAACTCGATTTCCTGCGCTTCAGTCTCAAGGTGGAATGTGTGTCTTAGCATCATTATGCAAGCCATAACCGCTGCAGCGGGGTTGCATATGTTAGCTTCTTCCTGCCACACGCCTGTGTCTATACCGTGTATGTCTATACCGCTTTTGCATACCACTACGTATGGAGTGAGCCCCGAGGCGCTCTTTACAAGCTCCGAAAACAGGTCAGCCCTTATGAGCATTTCGCCGTTCATTGCCATGCCGGCCTTGAGGGGTTTAACTCCCAAACAGCTTCTGCTTATGAGCCCGCTTATTTCATGAGGAACCACTTCGCCTTCGCAACTTTCATTTGCTCCAAGCGGCATAAGCCTTACAGCTGCACCAAGCTGGCTTTTAAGCTCCTTTAAGCCTTCTTCGCATAAGCTGTGGTGCCCCAGTATCACGGCATCGCTCTTTTTACACTCATCTATTTCCGCCTGCCCGAGGCCTTTCAGCATTTTGAGTCTGAACCTGTGTCCGTGAGAACCTGTAACCTTTTTTAGTATTTCTATACCCTGCGATGTTGTTTTAGAAAGCCTGCCATCCTTCGTAACTACCGCTATTCTGACATCCATCACTTGTCCTCCTTCATTAAAATGGAAATAAATTGAAAATAAAAAGGGCCTCACTGATTTCTCAATGAGACCCGTTAGCTTATCATTTTTAGATTCGCTATACAGCGGCTGCGCCCGGCTTCAATCCGGCCATCAACTTTTTGCCTTTTAAACTCTCATCGGAAAACATATCGAATATTCTATTGAATGCAAAGTAACCAGCGCTAAAAAAGTAATAGCCCCAGCTAAAAAAGTAAAAGTCGAATTGTTTTGCATTCAATTTGTTTTCGCTATTTTGGTTTCCAACAAGACTCTTCATGATTTTTCCCCCATATCCTACCGTGCTACTTATCCCTACAAATTTCTAAAGTCTAAATCCCAAATCTGAGCCATACTGCCTTATCCTAAACCATACGGTCTTTAGATATTTTTTCTTGAAACTCATTTTATACCTTTTGCTCCACTCTGTCAACAAGTTTCCTGTTAATTTTCAGAAAATTAACAGCCAGAGCCTTTACCCTCAATATCCTATACAGCATGCCCGCGAGAAAACACCCGCGGGCACACATCATATTTTATTCAAATACAAATTCTCCTATACCGCAGCCTGGCCTTACCATAGGCGTAACAAGCTCTCCCTTGTCTATTACACACTCTATTATTGCGCTTTTATCAGCCTGGAGGCCCGATACCGCCTGTTCAAGCTCATCTATGCTGCATACTCTATGCGAATCTATGTTGAATGCCTTTCCAAGCGAGACAAAGTCAAGCTCGTCGAATACATCCACCTCGCTATATCTGCCTTCTGTGAATACAATCTGGAGCTGCCTTACCATTCCCAGCGCTCTGTTGTTGAGTATCACTATGTGTACTGGTATTTTGTAGGCTGAAACTGTTGAAAGCTCATTCATGTTCATCTTGAAGCTTGCATCTCCTGTTATCAGCACCACGCGCTTGTCAGGCCTTGCAAGCTTGGCCCCCATAGCGGCCCCCAGACCGTAGCCCATGGCGCCAAGCCCCCCTGACGTGAGCAGGCTTCCCGGCGAGTTGAATTTCCAGTTCTGGGCGGTCCACAGCTGATGCTGTCCAACGTCTGTCGCCACAATTGAATCATCGTACAGCGACGATAGTTTCTCTATTATCAGTTTAGGCGTGAATTCTCCGCACTCCGCATGGATTGATTTTTCACTCCAGCTTGAAATCTCAGCCAGCCAGTTACTCCTCTCGCATGAATTCATTTTTTCCGTAATCATAGAAATGATCTGTTTTATATCTCCCCTTATGAAAATGCTGCTCTCTACGTTTTTCCCCATCTCTGTATCGTCTATGTCTATTTGTATTACCTTCTTGCCGTTTGTATCCAGTTTCCCAAGTCCTCTGTCGCTGAACCTAGCTCCAATTGCAATTACCAGGTCACTTTCTGCAAGAGCCTTGTTTGAATGTACGTGCCCGTGCATGCCTGAGAGCCCAAGCGAAAGCGCGTGGCTTCCAGGGAATGACGATATGCCCATGAGCGTGTTTGCAACAGGCAGGTTCCCCTTTTCAGCCAGCCTTATAAGCTCCGGAGCCGCCTTTCCCCTAAGAACGCCTCCGCCTGCATATATTACAGGCCTGCTTGCATTTTCTATCAGCTCAGCTGCCGTCTCGATGTCCCCTTCATCAATCTGGCTTGGCTCATAAAATAGTTCTCCGCCTTGGTTTTGGCATTCGCAGTCAACTTCCTTAAGGAAAATATCCCTTGGTATGTCAATTAAAACTGGTCCCGGCCTTCCAGTCCTTGCTATCAGGAAGGCTTCCCGAAGCGACTGGAGAAGCTTTTTCTCATCGCTTATGACATAGTTGTGCTTTGTTATCGGAAAAGTCATTCCTGCTATGTCTATTTCTTGGAATGAGTCTTTTCCAAGCAGCGGTGATGCCACCTGACCTGTTATTATAACCATTGGCACGGAATCCATGTATGCCCCGGCTATTCCCGTAATGAGATTTGTAGCTCCGGGACCTGATGTGGCTATGCACACGCCCACGTTGCCAGTGGCCCTTGCATAGCCGTCAGCCGCAAACGATGCGCCCTGCTCATGCGATGTCCTTATGTGCCTTATTTCATTTTTCCTGCTGTATAGTGCATCATAAAGCGGGACGACGGCTCCTCCTGGATATCCAAACACAGTGTCAACGCCCATTTCTATCAATACATCTATTATCGCATTTGCCCCGTTCTTCATTTTTGCACATCCTTTCCTTGCAATCCTCTATGCTGATTTACGATTATTTATTCTTTTATCCAGGACATCATGCCTCTTAGCTCTTTGCCCACCTCTACTATTGGATGCTCAAGCTCTTTTTGCTTTGTCGCGTTGAACATCGGTCTGCCAAGCATGTTCTCAAGCAGCCAGTTCC